>LWDU01036371.1_pt2 | contig 17355 bp, 13 predicted proteins | sample 727161 | NCBI WGS metagenome assembly LWDU01 (sample SAMN04566230, study PRJNA314399) | hydrothermal vent metagenome | isolation source: deep sea hydrothermal plume seawater | place: Mexico: Gulf of California, Guaymas Basin | collected 2004-07-11
GTCGATTGCCTCTAATGCTTCCGCTCCACCAGCGTCAGGCAAACTCAGAGCGTCAGGATTCACGGGAGCGATGTGGCGTTGCTGGAACGGAATGCTGTCTTCACCAGAATCGAGGCGGGGGACGTACGTGTTGGGCGTGCTGTCGATTGTGGTCGGTGGCGTGGCAAAAGGTGGCTGGTGATCACGTTCCGCATTATGGTGAATGTTATTTACGATCTCCTGCATTGCACGGTGGAGCGTATCCGGCAGGCCATTCTGCGAAGCAACCGCCAGCAACTCCCGGGCGATGCCGCTATCTCCGCGCAGGTGTTGGAATGCAGCTGTCAGCAACAGCCGATCCGTGGATCCGGGACGTTCCTGGAGCCAGTTCCAGAGCTGCTCGTTTTCAAGATTCGCACTCGTATGAAGACTGTCTCCAAACAGCAGACCTCCGGAAACCCAGGAAGTCGTTGGTTCGTCATTCAGCTGCAGAGCCGTTTTCAGATTGGCAGCTGCGTCTGAAAATCGCTGCCGGGCAAGCTGTGTCCAGGCTAACCGAAGCCACGGCGCGCGTCGGGAAGGTGCAGTCTCTGTCGCCGTTTCAAAGAAGACCTCAGCTGAAGCGTAGTCCTGGCGACGGAAAGCGATGTCACCCGAGGTTTGGTGTCTCAGGCTGCGGATCAGATCGATGGCGCGGGTGGGTGGCTGCTCGCCTGCAGGAGTATTGATGGGGAATTCGCCAACAATCGGCCTTTCATCCAATGACCTGACAGGCGACCGAGCCGCTCCGTTTTCGGGCATCAGCGGAACAGCTGGATACGATGGAAGTGCCGGAACGGCGGCGGTTACTCCGCCTGGGCTTCCGTATGGCAGCCCAGGCCGTGGAGCAATGCTCCCGCTATATCCATGCCCAAAGCCAGGGGATATTGGAATGGGCGGACGACCATAAATGTGAATCAGAGTGGGGGGACGGACATGGCCGGGATATTGCGTTCCCGGCGGATTGTATTGGTGCGTCCCCAAGTGACTGTTGCCGTAATGATGACTGCCATAGTTGTCAACGGGCTGCATGGAATACTGTGCTCCTTGCGGCCGGGACGAGTATGTACGCACCATTGCATGCCCCGACGCATCAATTTGCGAAACGCTGTATTGGCTGTTCGAATAGACTGGAACACCGATCCGTTGCGAGGATGTCATGGGGCCGGGAATGACAACGTTCACGCGGGACCGACGACCGAAACCTGGTTCGCGAAAGTCCTGACAGCAGGCTTTGCTGCAGAAGTCCGACGTTGCGAGCACACAGCACACGAGGACAATGCGAATCAGCAACTTAGACATCAGGCAATACCTTCTTCCACGAGCAACAGACGGGACGCTGATAGTATTATTGCCGAGCCATTTCGGGCGGCCATGAGAAACATGCACGTCAGCTCGGGAAGTCCGATTGCGTGGCAGTTTTAACGATCGGCTGTAACCGACTGGACCGTTCACGCGATCTGGCGCTGTCGATCCGATGATGCGTGCGGAGAATGGACGCTCTTCTGCTATATGGCCGCGAGTTTCAATCAGCTGCTGACAATTCCCGTGCCATGCCCGAAGTCTCCGTCATGATGCCTGTTCTTAGCGCGGAGACGACGATCGCTTGCGCGGTCGACTTGATGCTGCAGCAGACTTCCGTGGACCTGGAACTTATCGTTGTTGATGACGGATCAAACGACAAAACTGTTCCTGCGCTGGAGAGTGTGCACGATGGTCGTCTGATGTTCCGCCCGATTCACCTTCGCCCATGAATGTATTCGAAAAACGATCGCGATCCGTGTAAGGTGCTGCATCCATATTTAGTTTACTAATGCTGACGGTAGCGGAAGTCGCCAGGCCTTTTTGCATTTCCCCTCGTTTGCCGAAACTCCTGGCGAGTTCCGCTACCAGTAAACTCAGCATGGACAGACCACCAGGCTGATGCGGCGTAAATGGCTGTTGGTGGCGCTGATCATCTGAAGTTGAAGACAGTGACATGCAGCGGTTCAGTCATGACGGACACTTGAATTGGCGGAAGAAATGCCGTGGCTTTACCATTCTCGAACTCCTGGTCGTGATGGCTGTGATTTCCATATTGGTGGCGCTCACGGTTCCGGCGGTCCAGCAGTCACGGGAAGCCGCTCGTCGAACTCAGTGTAAGAACAACCTGAAGCAGATCGGGATTGCCATTCACGGTTTCCATGAGACGTTCAAATTTCTGCCGCCGTCCAGAAACTACGACCATTACACCAGTTGGGCATTTCTCATTCTGCCGCACGTGGAACAGGTCAACCTTTTCGACACATGGGACCCGGAGCTCAAATATTATTACCAGTCGGATGAAGCACGACTGACGCACATACCACTCTACATGTGCCCGTCCCGCCGCAGCGGTCCGATGGCGAGTACGCAAAACGACGACATCTACTCACCACACGAATCCGGTGCCCACGTTCCCGGTACACTCAGTGACTACGCCTGTTCGGCTGGCTACGGACCTCCGGGCGTCTGGAACTGGATTAAGTCGAACGGCGCGATGATTATCGGAAAAGGCAAGACCGAACCACCGACCATTCCGGAAGGAAGTTATGCCCCTCCCGATGCCAGGCTTGTCAGCTATCGAGGTCGAACGGCAATTCGCAATCTGAAGGATGGGGCGTCGAACACGATTCTGGTCGGTGAAAAACACGTACGCCCGTCCCGCTTCGGAATTGCTCAGGAGGACGGGGCGATCTACAACGGAGACCATCCTGGCAGCTTCTCTCGCTGTGGTGGGCCGGGTTATCCAATGGCCAAATCCCCGACGGATGCCTTCAACAATAATTTCGGCAGCTACCATCAGGGCTACTGCAATTTCCTGTTTGGTGACGGAGCTGTGCGGTCCGTCAATGTGGAAATCTCGATTGACATTTTCGGGCGGCTGACCGCGCGAGATGACGGTCAACCTGTCTCCGGAATCTAAGTCCTGCAGGAAGCATTAAGATCAGGTTGTGGTAGATCGCATCAGGTGGCTGTCCCGATACCTGAAACAGTGAGCGGCAAGGCGCTAGCCGCGGGTGAAAATACTGCCAGTGAAAACACCGCCAGTGAAAACACCGCCAATCACCGGCGGCTAGCGCCGTGCCGCTCACAGGAACAGACGCATGGGGACAGTCTGACGGGGCGGCGCAGATTCTTGTGGAGTGCGACAAACCGCCTGCCCACTCAATCTGCACAGTGGTTCACTGCACCGTCTGATGCACTGCTGCGAAACGCCGCGCCGCTTCCTGACTACTCAAAGAACGCAGGGATCTCGGCCGTTTCCTCGCCGCTGATCATCCGCTGAACGAATTGTGCCACTCGGTCGACCGTGCGACCGATCAGTTCAGTGCCCGATTCTGCCGTCGCCGTCGCGGGTTCGGCGTCAGGCTGATCAGACACAGCGTCGGTGCGGACGTTTTCCGGAAACGCGGCCAGCGCAAAAGCGGTTTCGAATTCCTGAGCGTGTCCGGGAATTCGTTTCGTTTCCAGCTGTTTGGCGTCCTCAGCCGTGAGTACATCCCAGTACGGAAGAAAGTGCAGGTTGACCTGAAAACGTCGCAACATCTGATCCCAGACACCGTTGCAGGGGACAATGTTTCCGCCGTGTCCGTTCAGCACCAGAACGTTAGTGAACCCGGCCCGAATAACACTGTCGATCAGGTCGCCCAGGACCGCAAGGAACGTGGCGGGAGACAGCGTCAGCGTCCCTGGATGCTTCATGTGGTGCTCGCTGATCCCCGCCATGATTCCCTGAGCCACCAGCACTGACGGCGACAGCGTTCTGGCGACCTCGACTGCGATGTGGTTCGCACTGCGCCAGTCGTGTTCCATGGCCAGGTGTTCCAGATGCTGTTCGATGGCCGCGACGGGAATGATGCAGGCTTTCAGTTCGCCGCTGTTCATTCGTGTTCGAAACTCTCGTCGAGTATGCTTGTGCAGCAGCAGTTGGTCGTCTTGTCCCATGGGTTCATCCTTTTTGTGAGTGAGGACCGGAATGATTACGAATCGACGTGAGTTTCTGAAGCGAAGTGCAAAGTTTTTTTCTGTCGCCGCCCTCGCCGCGAGCAGTCGTCGCGGTGTTTTTGCTCATGGTGCAGCCGCCAGCGAGAAACACTTCGAAGTTCTGAGCGTCGATCGGACAACCGTCAAGCTGGAGTTCCGACCCACGCCGCGACGCAATATGGATCGCGAGATACCGCACTGGCGATACATCGAATTGTGCCGTGTTGAACTCAGGTCCGGTCACGTGGGCACTGGCGAAACGATGCTGTACTACACATGGGGCGTGCCGTCCGATCAGGACTGCAAACGCGTCATCGGCAAAAGCGCCATCGAATTGATGTGGGACGACACGCTGGGTGCCGGTTTGCAGATGGCGTTGTTTGACGCTGTCGGCCGCACGGCACAGGTTCCCGTCCATGCGCTGCTGGGCCGTCGGATCCATAGTACGACTCCGCTGAGTTGGTGGAATATTGATACTTCCGCAGCGGATATGGCGTCCGAGTGTCAGGAAGCGATGCGGCTGGGATACATGTCTTACAAGACCAAAGGCCGGCCCTGGTTCGACGTCTTTCAACAGCTTGAGACCGCGACGATCGACCTGCCGGCCGATTTTAAGATCGACATGGATTTCAATGACACGTTGCTGACGGCCGAACAGGGGTTGCCGATCCTCAGGAGACTCAGCCGCTACCCTCAGGTCGATATCTATGAAACGCCGATTCCTCAGAGCGACGTGGCGGGAAACCGTCGCATTTGCGACGCCACGCGGGTTCAAATTGCGATGCACTACGGCAAACCGTCGCCTCGAACAGTCGTTGAGTCGGGATGTTGCGACGGGTTTGTGGCGGGCCACGGTGCTTCGGAGCTGACAGCGGCCGGGAATTTCTGCGAAGAAGTGGAGATGCCGTTCTGGCTGCAACTTGTGGGGGCGGGCATGACGGCTGCATTTTCACTGCACTTCGGCGGAACGCTGAGACAGGCCAAATGGCCGGCCGTGAATTGCCACCAGCTGTTTGAAAATGATTTGCTGACGACTGCAATCACCCTTTCCAATGGGCATGCACAGGTGCCGGACCGGCCCGGCATCGGTTACGAAGTCGACTGGGGTGCCGTGGAAAAACTGAAGGTTGCCAGGCCGCAGTCACGTCCTGAGCCTCAGCGACTGATCGAAACGACGTGGACCAGCGGTCGTCGTATGTACACGGCCAACAACGGTAAAGTGAATTTCATGCTGACTGCGGCCAATCAGGGACGCTATCCGTACTACGAAGCAGGAGCCGATACTCGGCTGCTGCCCAACGATGGTTCCGATCACTGGCAGCAGTTGTACCAACGTGCCCGCAAGGAAGGACCGATAGAAGCGTAACGCAGGTTCCGGTTGCGACAGCGACAGTCGTCAGGATTCTTTGATCGGACAGTCTTGAATGACCATTGTGCCATTTCGCTGCGGCTCTCCGCACAAAACCAACTCATGAACACGACCACATTGAAGATCGCGGTTGCGGCGATGGCCTGGCTCGCCGTTGCCGTCCACGTCCGTGCCGACAAGGAATCGCTGAGTGATATTCAGGTCACGAAGTATGCTCCGAGCATCGCTTCGTTCCCCGGATGCACCCACATCGCGTTCAACGGCAAGACCGAAATTGTCACCACAGGTGATCGGCTGTTTTATCGAACAGATTCCGAGTCACCTTTCCATGAGTCGCCGATCAAAGGTTTGGCAGACGCACATTCGGTAGTCTTCAACCCGAGCGACCAACTTTTCTATGCGACGGACACAGGAAACCATCGGCTGATCACCTTTCGTGACCCGGCGAACCGCGATTTGCGAATCAGTGCAACTTCATTGGCGGGTGTTAAGCTCAATCGTCCACACGACATCGTTCTGGATCCATCCACGCATTGGCTGTACTCGCTCAACCCGGATAGTAGTCAGGTGTTTCGGTTCAAGGCGGCGGGCGAGCAAGCAGATTTACTGGATCTATCCCAACACCTGGGCTATTCACGCGCGCTCACGATTGCGCGCGGCAGGCTGTACGTTATTGGGTCGAGTGTTGGTTCCGTGGTCGAAGTTGTCGATTTCGACGAACAACAGTACAGAATCCACAACAGTTTCGGAAAGAAGAAAAACGCTGTGGCTGGCAGTTGGCAGTCCACCGGCCTGGTGTTAAACGACGTGGACTTCTTCCGGGGACAGTGGTACGCCACATGTTATTTCTGTCCGACCTACGCGGGAGGCCATGATTGCGACGTGAACAAGTTTATTCGTTTTAGAACGTGGCAGGATTTGAAGCTGGGAAGCTGGGAAGATCTTTCCCGGTTACTTCCTGGCAAGGTTGTTCCGTACTATCTGACGCCGCGTCAGGATGCACTGTACATTGCAGTTTTCAACCACGAATCTCCAGGCATTTCTGACTACGTGTACCAGTTGACAATCGTCGATTAGGAGGCTGTCCCGATACGTGCAACAGTGAGCCGCAAGGCGCTAGCCGCGGGTGAAAACGCTGCCGACAAGCGGCGGCTAGCGGCGTGCCGCTCACAAAAATGGAGGTATTCGGACAGCCTGCTAGACCGCGTATTTCCTGATGACGTCTTCATTCACTTCGATCCCCAGTCCCGCGGTCGTAGGGACGGTGATCTGCCCATCGATAACGCGGAATGGTTCCTTGACGATTTCGGTGCGCCACGGATTCTCAGACAGGTCGAGTTCCAGCAACGGCGTGTCGGTGGGCAATCCCCAGTGCGGATCATGCAGTAGAGAAAGTAATTGGACCGACGCGGCGATGGAGATTGCTCCTCCCCAACAGTGCGGAATGCAGCGAATACCCGACAGAGCTGCCATCTCACTGATGAACAGAGCTTCGCCGATCCCACCGCATAAGGCGGCATCGGGCTGAATGATGTCCACCGCCCGGTCGTCGATCAGATCTTTGGCAGCGATGCGAGAATCGACGGAAGCGGCAATTTTTTACGCAACTCGGCATAGCCGGCATAGCGGGGAGACTGCGGCAGCGGTTCCTCGAAGAAGTCAAAGTTCAGTTCATCCAGAACCCGCCCCATCTGCACAGCAGATCGCAGCGTATATGCCGCGTTGCCGTCGACCATAAGACGGACATCCGGACCGACGGCTTCCCGCACGGCGCTCGCAACCTTTGCTTCACGAGCGACACTGTAGCGTCCAAGACGCATCTTCAGCGCTCTGAATCCTTCCTGGACGCGCGCGGCGGCCTGCCGCGGATACAACTCTTCGGGCGTTTCACCTTCAACATAGTTCATCGTCGATCCATACACCGGAACACGATCTCGCACTCGACCGCCAAACAGATCCGCGACGGGCAGTCCGAGTGCCTTGCCACGCAAATCGTTCAACGCCATGTCAACCGCACCCACTGCCAGTCCGTTACCGAAGTTTGCTCCCCACAGGTTTCGCCACAGGCGGCGATAGTGCAGCGGATTCTGTCCGATCAGCTTTGGCGTGAGGTCATCGTCGATTGTGCCGCGGGCTCCGCTGACCGGGGCCGTCTCTCCCCATCCGACGATTCCGGCGTCGGTTTCAATCTTGACCATCAGAGCGCTTCGTGTCTGGCTGAGCGGTACAGACACGGAAACACCAAAGGGACGCTTCAGCTTGTGCAGCAACTTGAAGGTTGTCACTGCCGTGATTTTGAGCTTTCTGACATCCGCATCAGTTCCGTCGTCCGCATAACTCATTAAGGGAAAGGTGGACATGGCGGCACCTCCAGCCATACAAATTCCGGCCGCTTGTAGAAGATCACGTCGACTACCTGACTGAAACATGGAATACTCCCTGGTTTTGTGATTGTCGACCAGCTTTGGAACGGCCGTAGAGACAGCCGATTCGCGGAGGATGTCGAAGATCGACAGGCAGAGGTGGCTTAGGCTTCACCGTCGCCCGACCGCAACAGGCAATCGTGCAGGACTTGACCGTCTGAGACCGGCATGGGTCTGGCCAGACGATCGTGGATGGTGGTGTCCGGAGGAATGCCCAGTGACTGCCACATCGTGGCCAGCACGTCCGCCGGACTGACCGGTGAAGACAGGACTTCGGCCCCCTTCGAATCACTGGCCCCTATTACCGTGCCGCCGCGAATCCCTCCGCCCGCCAGCACCGTCGAATAGACATTCGGCCAGTGATCACGTCCGGCTTTGTTGTTGATCTGTGGAGTGCGACCGAATTCCCCGGCATTGACGACCATCGTTGTGTCCAGCAGGCCACGATCTTTGAGGTCTGCCACCAGAGTTGCAAAGCCACGATCGATTTCCGGCACGATCTGTTTGTACCGACCTTCCAGCCCACCGTGAGTATCCCACTTCTGATTGAATTCGTTGAACGAGACAAACTGAACTCCGGCTTCCACCAGTCGACGAGCCAGCAGTAGTGACTGGCCCACTCGATTACGCCCGTAACGATCACGAAGGGCATCAGGCTCTGCAGACAGGTCCAACGCTTTCCGAATTGTGCCGCTGGTGACGAGGTCAAAGGCAGCCTGCTGTAGATGATCGTGCCGCTGGCTGAGTTCCTGTTCGAAATACGCCGCTGCCGAATCCAGTTGCCGAGCAAGGTCGATGCGTGTGCTCATGCGATTGCCGTTCACTCCATCCGGCATCGACAACGACAGGGGACGATAGTCCTTCTTCGACGGATCACCTTCGATCAGAAAAGGGTCGCGAACGCTGCCCAGGAATCCGGCAAACTGACCAGGCATGCGATTGGACGGTCCGGGAATGCTGAGCCAGTTCGGCAACGAAACGCTTCGCGGCACACGGTCTGTGGAGCTGAGCGGTTGCAGTTGATTAAGGATGCCGCCTGGCCCGGGAAAGTCGTCTCCGTGCGCTTCGCGATCCCGGTCCTGCTGCTTCGACGATCCCGTCAGCGTGATGTACGTGCCGGCAATGTGATTTGTGAATTTGTGAGTCATGGATCGAATGACGCACAGCTCGTTTGCCACACCGGCGGTCGCAGACATCAGTTCGCCGAATTCCATGCCCGGCACGGTCGTGGAAATCTGTCGAAAAGATCCTCGTATTTCCGAAACGGCCTGTGGCTTCGGATCCCACAAATCAATCTGGCTCAGGCCGCCCTGCAGCATCATAAAAATGCAGCTGCCACGTTGTTTCGATTTCCGGACGCTATCTGCCAGCGACGTCGCCGTGCCCAGTATGCTGACCGCGCCGATTCGCAGGACCTCGCGGCGTCGCAGGGCTTCAGGATTCGACTGTGGATGCGATGGCATAGTCTCAGTCTGTGTGCATTGTGTGGTAGGGCTGGCGGAGACGTGTCAGGTCTGACGAACATCGTAACACACGCTGGCGGTCGGCGTGAACCATTCTGTGGCCATCGGCACGCTGTTTGTCCCTAAAGGATCACGCCTCTATGAATTATTCGGCGCCAAGAATGTCGAAACCTTCTGCCGTCAGAAGTGCGGTGACCGGTGTTCCTCGTCCTGCCTGAAAACACTCGTGGTTTTTTTCGGCCACAACAGATGCCGCTTCAATCACCTGGACAATCTCTCGCTGACTGGCGGCCGTTGGATAGGTATCTTCCAGATCGTCCATCGACTCACCGAATATCCGCCGCCGGATGATCGCCAACAGACCGGCGGCGATGGAGGCTTTGCCGTAGCCAAAGATTTCCAGGTTGCCACCGTGATGCCTGATGCGTCCTCCAAACGACGGGTTGCGCGTTCGTGACCCGTCACCAATAATGGCCTCCCGATAGCCGCGTTCCTGTTGATCCACCATGCCGCGACCGTAGATGCCGTACAGTTCAATCTCCTGATTCACGGCCCCTTCGAATTCTTCCGGATTTATCCAGTTGTTGTTGTAGTCGCCACGCATGCCGTTGTCGTACGTCACGGCCACGTCCATGCTGTCCCACGTGTTGATGGGACCCTGTCGCTTAAAGGCAGCCGCATCCACGCCGCGACGACGGGCGATTTCCTGATGGTGTTCATCCCAGTGCAGCAGCAGATTCTTCTGGCCGGTGGCAAATACAGAGACCGGCTTGACCTGCATGTAGTGATGCACCACGTCCAGCCAGTGGCAGCCAACATAGGCAAACGGATTGCTTTCTTCCGCCCATGCAAAAATTTCGGTGCTGACTTCCAGCGGTTCCTCCAGCACGGCTCGGATGCGATTGATGGGGCCGTATTCTTTCGGCGCCTTCAGCATCATTTCCCGGACGAATGGATCGTATCGTTTGTGCATATCCACAGAGACGATGCGCTCCAGTTGTCTGGCTTTCTGAATGATCCGGTCCGCGTCCCGAGTGGTCAGACACAGCGGCTTTTCGGTCACCACGTCGACGCCAGCGTCCAGTGCGTCCAGGATCGGCTGAGCGTGTACGTTGTCGGGCGTCGCCACAAACAGGACGTCCGGCTTGTGACGCTGCAGAATGTCCAGCCAGACCGCATCGCCATAACAGGCTTCGATCGGCCGGTCTGGAAACTCCTGTGCAAACCAGTCGACAATGCGACCAGCAGTGCCGCTCTTCTGGCTGCGAGTCCCGACCGCACACACATCAATTTCGACGCCAGCCACCGCCGGGGCCAGATGGCTCATGCCAATGCTTGTGAGGGCTCCCGCGATGCCTCCCCGCATGAAGTCTTTGAAGCTTTGGCCGATAATCTCGTCGAAGAACATTCCGCCGCCGATGATGGCGACTTTCAGTGGACGTTGGGATGTTGTCATGAATCTGAAGAGCTCTGAGGAAGGAACAGCAGTTGAAGGGGGGCATAGCGACGTGACGGCCCGAAAGCGTACACGAACTCGGGGATTCGAACCACCATCGCGACCTGCTGCGCTCCGCGGCTGAATAGTCGTCCACGAAACAGAACACCAGCCAGAGGCGCACTGCCTGCGTTTATCACGTCTTCCCACGCAAGGAAGGTCAGGAGAAATTCAGCGCAGGTACGTGCCGCTTATCCACCGCGTCGCGGACATCCGGCGACGATGTTCTGTGTGCAACGACACCGACAGTTCAAGGCTGGTCCTTCGCCCACGCTACGAAAGCGTGGGCAGGTCGTGCAATCGTTGCTGTTCTGGTCCTGAGAGTTCGGCGACGATCAGCTACTCAGTGGCCGGCCTGCCGAGCCGTCGAATTGCCGATGACAGTCGGTGCAGCGTTGAAGGCTCATTCTGAGTTTTGTTCTTTGTCGCCCACGAAAATGCGGGGGCATCCCAGATCGCGTCGGCTTCCGACGAATCATCCGAATCTTCCACCGTTCGCCGATTAGAGCGTCGCGCACCTTTAGGAACGAACAGGTTTTTCTTCTGCGTCTGCCGTGGCGGTTTGCTATCCGCGACGAACTTGTGTTGAGTTGCAGTCCCGGTCGCATGTATTTTTCCACATTGCTTGCAAGGGACGCCACTGAGTGATGGTTCTCTTGATGATTCAGCCGCCGGTTGAACGTCCGCAAGTTCAAAGCGATACACATGTTCAAACGCCACGGTCTTCACCATGTCGCGTTCTGCGGGATCCGTGTAGTCGACCAATGGAACGAGCTCTGATGTTACGGGGCGTTTGGCCGTTCGCACTGCTTCGACGGGATCCTGATCCCTCAACTCATCGCCAGACGCGGACGATGTTCGCACGCTGTTTTTCTGTACGTCAACTGATGAAGCAACACGTGCTTCCGTCAGCCATGTGATGTCTTCCCTGACAAGAAACGGACAGTCGTCGAACAATCCGTAAGACGCGCCCAACGCTTTCGCCTGGCTTGCGAGATCCGTCGCCCGCTGCAGCTCGCCAGCGGCGATGGCCGCACGTGCCTGCACCACAAGCCGCACGGCCTGTTGGTGCTTCGTTTCGGTTCTTGGCGAACCACTGGGTTTAGACGTGGTCGCCAAAGTCGCTGCCGCCGCAGGAACGGTTGCCGTTCCGTCACGCTGATTGGTCCTCGCACGTACATACTCCTGATGCATGTTCTGTGCAGCCGCCGAAGACGCAAGGCTTCTGGCCTGCATCGCTCGTGAGCATGCAATCGCCGTCTCACCGGCCTCCATGGCTTCCTGAGCTTCCTGCAGCAGCCGTCGAGCTTTGTACGCGAGCAGCAAACTTGACTGATCGTCGAGGCGGCCGGACGTCTCGTCGGTCTTCGTCTGCGGCGGAATCTCAGGATTCTTCGAGAGTCGCTCGCTGGTGGGCTGTTCCCGAACGGAAGCTCTGGGCAGATGCACACCACCTGTCATTTCCGGGCTGACCGGTACGGGCCCAGGAGCCGAACATTGCGGCGAGACTTTCGTTGGGGCAGTCACGGCTTTTTTTATGATGACTTCAACAATAGGAGCTGCCGACCGCCGGATGGGCGTTGGCAACTCATCGGTTCCTTTGATTAACTCATCTTCAGCTACTGAAAATGGCACAGCAGGGACTGATGTGGGCGGAATATTGAAGCGTGCCAGCGGTGCAACGGTCTGCGTCGTCGGCGTTTGCTCGGGACGTGTCGTCAGTGAAGCCGCTGCGGGTGATGGTGTCGCCAGTGGTCTGCCTGCAGGTACGTCGACACTAACAGCCCTGGGGGCTTCAGAAGTCGGAACATCAGGAACCGATGCCGAGGGGCCAGTCGCCACTCGTGTCACGGGCGTTTGAATAACCGCAGCCTGTTGGGTTTCTTTCAGACGTACTCGTTCAAGCTGAGACTCCAACTGTCGCTGTACGGAGCGGATTTCCGCATACGCGAGTTCAGCCCGCCGTCCCTCATTTGAGATTTCATTGACGGTCCTTTGCGTTTCGGTCTGAAACCGTTCAAATGATTTGGCAATGTCCTGCAGATTCTGATTCAGTTGAGCCAGTTGCTGCATTTGAGCGCTATTGTCGGCAGGTTGCACATTCGGTCGCTCGGCGCGTGCCGCTCTTCGCTTCTTTGCAACAGCTTCAGCGACCTCCATCTGCTGCCTGGCAAGATCCCTCGATTCCAGAAGTTTTTCGAACCGTGCGGTCATGGTGGCCATTTGATCCGCCATGATCCCACCGTCGACGTTGACCGTGACGGGATGAACGGTAATCGGAGCGTAGACAGACCCTGGTGGACCTGCCTCACCTGAAAGGCGAGAATATGGGTCATCAAATGCCGTGGCTCCGCATGAATACTGGCGACGATTCTGCGCTGCGAATTCAGAGTCTGTCAGTGCATCCGGAGCGTCTGACGTGGACTTTGCAGCGGTTAATGCCAATGTTCCCCGGCCGTCTGTAGAAGCTCTGTGTAGACCAGGGGCATGACGCACGACCGTCGTCTGAGCACGAGATGCCGGCAGTCTGTTCGGAATCGGAGCAAGAGCGGGCGACTGTGCAACTGGCCTGGCGCTACCACTTACCTGATTCCTGTTCTGCCTTCCCGTCAGCCGCCCAGGCTGTGGGTCCGGAGCAACTGTTCCTTGTCCGGCAAACAACTCCTTCCCCGAGGGTTGTGCCACGTTGGTTTGAGGCGCAGAAGTCAAGGTTTGGCCAGCAGGATAGAACTCGGAGTAAGCCCGGTTGGGTTGCAGCGGGGCTGCGGTGCTGGTGGTTGGTTGAGACGTGGGCTTGCCGGACGGCAATTCGGTCTGACCGGAGAAAGGCACCAAAATGGCAACTGCGAGCCCTCCACACATCACTGTAGAAGCGAGCAGCACCAATCGACCGGTTTGGAAATCTGAGGATCTGTTCATAGGACCAACCAACTGGACGAACGAGACAACCGGAAAACTGCATACTCAGTACGCAATTCGGGCTTATCGTGTTCATCGGTCAGTCGCAGACTTCCCCTACACTGAATATCCGGAAGAATCCAAAATCTCACCCCAGTCTACGCATTTTCTGATGTCTGCCAGACACTACGAGTGCGGAAGGGGGCGCCCATGTTGGTCGGGCGCATGAAAAAAGCAGCGCGATAAGGTCCCCTCAAAGCTCCCAGCTTTCCTTAACGCGCTGCTAGTTCGGTTGTATTCTTCGGGCTGGTCAACGTTAAAAGCGTGTCCAGCACTGTCAGGTTGAACTCTCGTTCTGCTGACACCGGAAACATAGGTTGGGAATCGTAGCCGTCAAATCTGCCCTTTGGATAATGTAGTGACTGACGAAAGTTTAGGTGTTGTATGAGATTTGCGTAATATTCGGGGACTCTCCGGATCTGCATATAAGCTGGCCAAAGGTTTGTCGCCGGCGAATGGGGTGTTATTCCGGGTGGCCAGCACTGATTCGCAGTTCGTGGCTTGCGGAAAGACTGGCACCCGCCTAAGAATCCGCTAGTGAGTGTCGCACGGACGTGTAGCGGGTCCGGCGAGCGATTTCGCAGCTGAACGGTGGCTGAAGTCGCTACACTTCGGCGAAGTGTGCTCTCGTCTTTTCCCATCCTGCGGCTCTTTCGTCTGGTCTGTTGCACTGAGACGCGAGCCGATCGGTTTCATTTTTCGTTTATGACTACAACACTCATTTCTCATGCTGAAGACTTCGTCGAACTCTGCGAACATATTCGAGAGTCAGGACTTGTCGCCTTCGACACGGAATTCGCGTCGGAAAGTACTTACCGACCAGAGCTTGGTCTGCTGCAGTTTGCGACTGAGGATCGCAGCGTTGCCGTGGATCCGCTTACCGTTGGTGATATGTCGGCGTGGTGGGAAATCATGGCGGATGATGAGACCACCGTCGTCGTCCATGGCGGGCAGGCCGAAATTCGGTTTTGCCTTTATCAGATTGGTCAGGTCCCGCGCAGGCTTTACGATATTCAGATCGCAGAAGGCTTTCGCGGTCGCAGCTACCCTCTGTCTTACTCGGCAATCGTCCAGCGAGTGATCGGTGAGCAGGTCGACGGTAGTCAGACGCGTACGGACTGGTTACGGCGTCCATTGTCTGCTGAGCAGTTGAAGTACGCTTTGGAAGACGTTGACCATGTGTTGGAAATCTGGCGACGCCAGCGTGCCTGGCTGAAAAAACACAACCGGCTGGACTGGGCTGAAGCCGAGATGCAGCGTCTGATTGACGACATTGTGACAGATGACGCAATGGCTCCGTGGCGACGAATTTCGGGGACGCACAAATTGTCTCGACGAGATCTGGCGGTCGTCCAGAAGCTGGCAGACTGGCGAGAAGAGGAGGCGGCGGTTCGCAACCGACCTGTTCGCAGGATTCTACGCGACGATCTTCTGATTGATCTGGCTCGCAGAAAGCCGACCACTCGACAAAAGGCGCTGGCAACGCGAGATATGAATCGGCCTGAGTACAAGCGGCGTCTGGACGACATCGTGCAGGTGATTGAGAGTGCGTTGCAGATCTCAGATGCAGATCTGCCTGAAAAGCCCCGCAATCGGCGTCAGGAAGCATCGTCGGACGAGCAGGTGATCTCCAAACTGTTGGCGCTGGCGCTATCGAACCGCTGCGCAGAACTGGACGTCTCACAGACGCTGGTGGCGAACAACAAGGATCTGACCGAACTGGTCCGGCACCATCGCCTGGATCCGGAGAAAAAGGGTCAGGCCAGAATTCTGGAAGGCTGGCGTGCGGAAGTCTGCGGTCAATTGTTGTTGGATGTGATGGACGGCAAAGTTGGTTTCCGAGTCGCCCCGGTGGGTTCGGCCACACCTTTGACATTCGAAACTCGCGTGCCTGACGGCGTCGGCGGGTAGCACCGTGCCGCCCACACGACGGCGGCCATCCAGACCGGGAGACCTCCGGTCAACACGTGTGCGGGGTCGGGAGACCAGTGCATAGCGCGCTTGCCGTTCGTTTAACCACGTGGGCAACGCCCGCGCGGTTAAGTTAATAAACGAGTGAATACATCATGGGACCATGTTTCCCATGGCTTCGTAGTGTGGCTTGTCTGCCTGCACACACAAGAGCAGCGGCAGGCAAAAACGTTGATCCCGGATTATGCACGTTTTGAGCGAATTGTTGCTCTTCTCAGACGAGTGTGGGGAATATACTGTTCCGTCCCGTACGGACTGGTCTGCACACGTCATTTTCCGGTCGTTGTCTCAGTGCCTGCTTCGGAGAGAATCGAGCATGACTTCGCCGTCAATTCGGATACCCGAAACCACTCGCCGACGGCTCGACGAGTTCCGCAGTCAGGTTCGCAAAGTCAAAATTTCAGAAGGTGTTCTGGCTGGCGTCTTCGGTCTGACCCTGTCCTACGTGGCGGTGTTTTTGCTGGACCGTTTCGTTGATACGCCAGGACTGGTACGGATCGCGATTCTTGTTGTCGGGTGTCTGGGATTTGCTGTGTTCTTTCCGTTGAAGTGTCACCGCTGGGTGTGGGCAACGCCCCGAACGTTTTGGCTGGCGGACGCGCGGCCCGATAGGCAACGCCGTTAAACGGCTGCGGGTAGTCCAGGTTGCTCGCAACCTTTGGGTGCCGCAGGCACAAGAGGCTGTAATGGAACGATCTTCCTGCAATTGATGGTGCAGAGGTTTGTTGTTTACCCTACATGCCTGACAAATCTCAAGGTTGCGGAAAATAGGTTTAACCACGTGCGCAACGCCCCGAGCGTTTTGGCTGAGGGACGCGTGGCCCGATAGGCACGCGGTTAAACGCAGCTCTGTGCGTTTTGCCACCGCCGCCTGTGCTGTGACGCCCCAAGACGCTTCAGAACGCCGTGCATGCCAGCTGATAGCGTTGTGGACGGCTGTCAGATGCTTTCCAGGGACAGCGGCACGAATACGGGTGGCCGAGGTGGTGGGTCACCGGAATCGGGGTCCAGGTGTTCCGCCGCCGTCGGAGGTGTTTCGCGAACGAGGACGGTTTCCACGAAGAACCGCAGCAGTGCCTGAATTCTTTCGTCTTCAATATTGGCCACGATGGCCTCTGCTCGTTCCTGCGATCGTTCGACAAGCGTCTCGGCTTTTTCGAAGACGTCGCAACTGTCGAAGATCACCCGCAGTCGGTCCACGCGGACTTCTTCCGGCAGATCGTCAAATTTTCCGGAAAGCACGTCCTGAAGAACCTGACGCTGTTCGCGATCGGCGTCTTTTAATGCCAGTGCCAGCAACACGGTTGGCCGCAGAGCAAGGGCGTCCTGACCACTTTTCAGTTTGTTGTCGCGGTCTCCCTGCCAGTCCTTCAGGTCGTTCAGAATCTGGAAGGCGACTCCGACGTGACGACAGAATGACGCCACCTCGGTGCTGGACGCCAGTTCATGTTTTGCCAGACGCAGGCCCGCGTACAAGGCGGCATGAAACGCAGGTGATGTCTTCAGCGAGTAGATCTGCAGGGCATCCAGCGGCGTGATGTTCCAGTCGGGCGATTTTTGCCATGACATTTCCGCTCCCTGCCCGTCGCACAGACGGATGTGGGCCGTCGACATGCTGTCGGCGATATCGAGCGCAATTTCCGGATCCAGATC
>LWDU01033757.1_pt1 | contig 17352 bp, 17 predicted proteins | sample 727161 | NCBI WGS metagenome assembly LWDU01 (sample SAMN04566230, study PRJNA314399) | hydrothermal vent metagenome | isolation source: deep sea hydrothermal plume seawater | place: Mexico: Gulf of California, Guaymas Basin | collected 2004-07-11
AGATTCTTTTTTAATTCACTTTCTCTCAATTTAAATTCAAAACTTGGAGCTGATAAATTTGAGGATAATAAAAATTTTTCGTATTTTATTCTTGAAAATTTTTTGTTTTCATCAAGAAAATTTTTATTCCCAATAATTTTTTTATTAAGTATTTTATCTGAAATTGATAAACTTAAATCTTTTATTTCTAAAGAAAGCATGGTTGTTGAAATTAATTCGGCCAATAATTCTTCTATAACATTTTTATCAATATTATCTTTTATATAATTTGTATCAATTTTTGATGAATTTAAATAATTTATAAAATCTTGAGTTGAAATACTTTGATTATTAATTTTTGCTATACTATTTGTATTTCCACCACTAAAAACACCACCCATTCCCCAAAAAACGAAAGGTATAATAATTATTACTAATAATATTTTAGCAAATATTGTTTTTGAAAAATTTCTAATATTGTTTAACATTATGTTTTTTTAATTTATTGATCTATAAAAGCCAAACCTATAGATTAAATTTTTCGTTATGACAAATAAATATAAGTATTTTGTTGCCAATTGGAAAATGTTTGGTGATTTAAAAACGGTTAATTCAATAAATAAAGTTATAAAATTTAGCAAATCAAGAAAATTTAATAATGCTAAAATTATATATTGTCCACCGTATACTTTATTGAATAGTTTTGTTCAAAAATTAAAAAACACAAATATTGAAGTAGGAGGACAAAATTGTCATCAAATAGATTCTAATGGCCCTTTTACCGGCTCTATAAGTTCAAAAATGATTAAAAATCTAGGGTGCAAATATGTAATTATTGGACATTCTGAAAATCGAATTGAAGGAGAAACAAACTCAATTATAAATCAAAAGATTAAATCAGCACTAAATAATAATTTAAAAATTTTATTCTGTATTGGTGAAAACCTTAAGGAAAAAAGAACAAAAAAAACAAAAAAAATTTTAAATAATCAAATTACACGCGGCCTTAAAAGTATAAGAAATATCAATAACATAATTTTTGCATATGAACCTGTCTGGTCAATTGGAACTGGCATAATTCCAAAACAATATGATCTAAAAAATAATATTCTTTTTATTAAACAATTATTGCAAAAAAAATTTAAATCTAAAAATCCAAAAGTTTTATATGGTGGTTCTGTTAATCATAAAAATGTTAATGAATTAAGAAAAATTAATCAAATTGATGGTTTTTTTATAGGTGGAGCATCTCAGAATTCAAACAAATTCATTGATATAATAAAAAAAACCTTTATTTAATCCCCATGGAAAATATATTGTTAACATTAAACATTATTTTGGCTCTCATTCTTGTAATTCTTGTTTTAATTCAAAAATCGGAAGGTGGAGCTTTAGGCATTGGTGTTTCACAAGATAGCTTTATGTTTTCAAGATCTGCTGGAGATTTTCTTACTAAAGCAACTGGATTTGTTGCAGCATTGTTTATTATATGTAGTTTATCACTTACTATAATTTCTAGAGGAGACTTAGAACCAACAATATCAGTTCTTGATAAAATTGAAGAAAGTTCAGACGATACTCCTAAAATTCCGGAAAATAATAATTAATTATCTTTTAATTCTATAAATTTTTGCGTATAACATAATTCCATGGCGCGATATATATTCGTAACTGGCGGCGTGGTTTCATCATTAGGCAAAGGTCTTTCTTCAGCATCGTTAGCTTATCTTCTACAATCAAGAGGGTTTAAAGTTAGAATTAGAAAATTGGATCCATATTTAAATATTGACCCAGGAACAATGAGTCCATTTCAACATGGAGAAGTTTTTGTAACAGATGATGGTGCCGAAACTGACTTAGATTTAGGTCATTACGAAAGATTTTCTGGCATTTCAGCCAAACAATCTGACAATATTACAACAGGCAAAATATATAACGATGTTTTAAAAAAAGAACGTAAAGGAAAATATTTAGGTAAAACAGTTCAAGTCATTCCACATGTAACAGATCGTATAAAAGAATTTATTAAAAATGATGTTAAAAACGAAGATTTTATAATTTGTGAAATTGGGGGAACAGTTGGGGATATTGAAAGTTTACCATTCATAGAAGCAATAAGACAATTTTCAAATGATGTTGGCAAAAAAAACACTTTATTTATTCATTTAACTTTAGTTCCATACATGAGAGCATCTGATGAAATTAAAACAAAACCAACTCAACATTCCGTAAAGGAACTTAGAAGCATTGGTATTCAACCTGATATAATAATTTGCAGATCTGAAAGAACCATACCATTGGATCAAAGAAAAAAAATATCTTTATTTTGTAATGTAGACATTAAAAATGTTATTCAAACAATTGATGTAAAAACTATTTATGAAGCGCCAATTAGTTTTAATAATGAAAAACTTGATCAGCAAGTTCTTGATTATTTTCAATTGAAATCTAAAAAGAAAGTTAACCTTAATCCTTGGAAAAAAATTACTAAAATAGTACTTAATCCTAAAAAACATGTAAATATTGCGATAATTGGCAAATATGTAAATTTAAAGGACGCTTATAAATCATTAGATGAAGCTCTTGTTCACGGTGGTATAGACAATAATTTAAAAGTTAATTTAGTTCGTATTGAATCAGATAATTTAAAACCATCAGGAATAAAAAATAAATTAAAAAATGTTTCTGGAATTTTAATACCAGGTGGATTTGGCAAAAGGGGAACAGAAGGAAAGATAGCAGCAATTAAATATGCTAGAGTTAACAAGATACCTTTTCTAGGAATTTGTTTTGGTATGCAAATGGCAATTATTGAATTTGCTAGAAATGTATTAAAAATTAAATCAGCATCATCTAGCGAGTTAAATAAAAAATGCATTCCAGTTGTAGGTTTAATTCACGAATGGAAAAAAGATGGTAAAATTATTAAAGGCACCAACGTAGATTTAGGAGGAACTATGAGACTAGGTTTATATGAAGCTGAATTATTAAGCAATTCTTTAATAAGAAGCATATATAACTCTAGAACAATAAAAGAAAGACACAGGCACAGATATGAAGTTAATGTAAATTATAAAAACAAGTATGAGAAAAAAGGTTTAATATTTTCTGGAAATTCACCAGATAAAAACTTACCAGAAATTATAGAGCTGAAAAATCATCCTTGGTTTATTGGTGTTCAATTTCATCCCGAATTTAAATCTAGACCTTTGACACCACATCCTTTATTCTCATCATTTATTAAAGCTGCAAAAAATCATAAAAAATGAAAAATTTTACCGTCAAATGTGGAAGTATAGAAATATCAAATTCTAGTAACTTTTGTTTGATTGCTGGCCCATGCCAACTTGAAACTGAACAACATGCAATGGATATGTGTGATAAAATTAAAGAAATTACTTCAAAATTAGGTGTTAATTTTATTTATAAAACTTCATTTGATAAAGCAAATAGAACAAGTTTAAAGGGTAAAAGGGGAATAGGCTTAGAACAATCGCTACCAATATTTGATAAAATTAAAAAAGAATTAAAAATCCCAATACTAACTGATGTTCATAATATAGAACAGTGTTCAATTGTTGCAGATCATGTTGATATTTTACAAATTCCAGCTTTTCTATGTCGACAAACTGATTTGCTAATTGCAGCAGCTAAAACAAAAAAAATTATTAATGTAAAAAAAGGTCAATTCCTTGCACCATGGGATATGGTTAATGTTACAAAGAAAATTTCAGACTCAGGTAACAATAATATTCTTGTTACAGAAAGAGGTGCTAGCTTTGGATATAATACACTTGTTTCTGATATGAGATCTTTGCCAATTATGGCTAAGAATGGATTTCCAGTTATTTTTGATGCGACACATTCAGTTCAGCAACCTGGAGGACAAGGTGATAAAAGTGGAGGACAAAGAGAATTTGTTGAACATTTATCAAGAGCAGCTGTAGCAGTTGGTGTCGCGGGAGTATTTATGGAAACACACCAAGATCCTGACAATGCGCCATCAGATGGCCCTAATATGATTCCATTATCTAATCTAGAAAATTTATTAAAACAACTAATAGAAATAGATAACATTATAAAAAATAATTAGTGAGTAAAATTATTAAAGTTCATGCTAGGCAAGTATTTGACAGTAGAGGAAATCCTACTATTGAAGCTGAAGTTATATTAGATAATAATATTAAATCTTCTTCAATTGTTCCTTCTGGGGCATCTACTGGTGCATTTGAAGCTTACGAGTTAAGAGACAACGATAAAAATTATTTTTTAGGTAAAAGTGTTTTGAAAGCCGTTAAAAATGTTAACTCTATAATTGCCGCAAAAATTATAAATCAAGACCCAAATGATCAAAAAAAAATAGACGATATTTTATTGAACCTTGATGGATCTGAGAATAAAAAGAATTTAGGTGCAAATTCATTGCTAGCTGTTTCGTTAGCAGTAAGAAAAGCAGCAATTATATCGAACAATGAAAATTATTTTGATTATAAAAAAAGCGTTTCTTTACCATATCCACTAATGAATATTATTAATGGTGGAGCTCATGCAGATAATGATCTTAATATACAAGAATTTATGATTAGACCAGATTCTGCAAAAAATTTTATGGACGCAATAGAGAAATGTTTTTTAGTGATTCAAAGTTTAAAAAAAATTTTAAAATCTAAAAATCTTCTTACAAATGTTGGTGACGAAGGTGGTTTTGCACCTTCTATAAATTCAAATGAAGAAGCTCTAAGTTTAATTGTTGATGCTATTGAGAACGCTAAATTAAAGCCTGGAAAAGATCTTGCTATATGTTTGGATGTTGCTGCCAACGAACTTATTGATAAAAATGGCAACTATTCGATAGAAACAGATAGCCATGAAAATGTTGATAATGTTATCAATTATTACAAAAATATTGTTTCAAAATACCCCATAAAATCTATTGAAGATCCTTTTGCTGAAGATGATTGGAATGCATGGACAAAATTAACTTCTGAAATAGGAAAAAATGTACAGATAGTAGGCGATGATTTATTCGTAACTAATGAAAAAAGGCTTAAAAAAGGAATAGATACAAAATCAGCAAATTCAATCCTAATAAAACTAAATCAAATTGGTACTTTTACGGAAACTTTAAATGTTATTGATTTAGCTCAAAAAAACAATTTTAGTACTATTATTTCACATAGATCAGGAGATTCTGAAGATACTTTCATAGCCGACCTAGCAGTAGCAACCAATTCATCTCAAATTAAAACTGGTTCGTTGGCCAGATCCGAAAGAGTTGCTAAATACAATCGTTTATTAATGATAGAAGAAGAACTTGGAAATAAAGCTAAAATGAATAAACTTTAATAATGTTTAGCAAATTAAAAAAAAATTATTTTTTACTAATTTCTACATTTTTAATTTTATATTTTTTTTTCAGTTTACTTGACGGGGAGAGAGGTTTATTTTCGTATTTTGAAAAAAAAGAAATTTTAAAAGAACTTAAACAAACTGAGCTAAATTATATAAGCAAAGTTAATGATTTAGAGTTTAAAAATTCTTTATTAACTACAAATTTAGATCTTGATTACATAGAAACTTTAATTAGAAGTAAATTTTTCTTTGGTAAAAAAAATGAAATTATTTATATAATCAAAAATGAAAATTAGACATCCAGAGAAAGTTAATAAACCAATTAATCCATTGAAGAAGAAACCAAGTTGGATTAGGTCAAAACTAACAAATAGTCAGGAGTTTTTTCTAACAAAAAGTATAGTTAATCAGCACAAATTAAAAACAGTTTGCCAGGAAGCAAACTGCCCAAATATCACTGAGTGTTGGAGTAAAAGACATGCCACTTTTTTAATTATGGGTGACACGTGTACTAGAGCATGTGCTTTTTGTGATGTTATAACTGGCAAACCAAATAAACTTGATCCACTTGAACCATTAAAAATTTCCTCAGCAGTTAAAAAATTAAATTTAAAACATGCTGTAATTACTTCGGTTGATAGAGACGATCTTTATGATGGCGGTGCTAATCATTTTTATGAAGTAATTACAGAAACAAGAAAAAATAATCCAAAAACAACCATAGAAGTTTTAACTCCAGATTTCTTAAGAAAAAGGGACTCGTACAAAAAAGTTGTTGAAGCGAAACCAGATGTTTTTAATCATAATATTGAAACTGTTCCTGGGCTATATAGAAAAGTTAGACCTGGATCTAGATACTTTTCTTCAGTGGAACTTTTAAAAAATGTAAAAAACATTGATAAAAATATTTTTACTAAATCTGGTTTAATGGTTGGGCTAGGCGAAAACAAAGAAGAAGTTTTACAAGTTATGGATGATTTAAGATCTGCTGAAGTAGATTTTTTAACAATAGGTCAATATTTACAACCTTCGGTTAAACATTATCCTTTAGATAGATATTATAGACCCGAGGAATTTGAGGAACTAAAAGTATTAGCTAAATCAAAAGGATTTTTGTTAGTTTCTTCATCACCATTAACAAGATCTTCTTATCATGCAGATGAGGATTTTATTAAACTTCAAAAAAATAGAATAAATCAAACTAATGCCCAAAGCATCAGTCAAACGATTAATTGCGTGTAAAAAAGAACAGTTAATTCATCTAGTTCTTGATATTGAAAAATATCCTGCATTTGTTCCTTTTTGCATAGATGCAAAAGTGCATGAAAAAAAAGAAGAGGACGATTTATTGTTAATTATAGCAGACCTCACAATCGGCAAAGGCCCTTTCAAAGATACTTATAAAAGTTATGTAAAATTTAATAAAAAAGAAGACTCTATATTTGTGACTAATCTAGATGGACCTCTAAAACATTTGGAAAATATATGGCATTTTAAACAAGAAAATAATATTACCAAAGTTTCTTTTGAGGTTGATTTTGAATTGAAGAATGAATTTTTAAATATAGTAATGACAAAATCTTTTCAATTTGCCCTGAACAAGATTGCTGAAGCTTTTCAAAAAAGAGCAGAGGATTTATTTAAGAAAACTTAAAATTAAATTTAAGGCCTTATTAACAGCAGCTATTTGAATTGAGGTCCTTTTCCTATTTTTAAATAAGTATTTCCTAACTAATATTTTGTTACTTTTTTTAATACCAATAAATACTAAACCCACTGGTTTTTTCTTTGTTCCACCTTTAGGCCCAGCAATTCCAGTAATTGAAACAGAGATATTGGTTTTGCTGATTTTGTTTAAATTTTTAACCATAGTTAAACATGCTTCATAACTAGCAGCTCCATGTTTTTTTATGATATTTTTTGGAACTTTAAGTATGGTTATTTTGGATTGATTTGAATAAGTAACTAACCCAAGGGTAAAAACTTTGGAAGATCCACTGACTGACGTTATTGTGCTTGAAAGTAAACCGCCAGTACAAGATTCTGCAAAAGAAATCTTTAGTCTTTTCTTTCTTAACAATCTAATTATTTTTTGAGAAAGCTTTTTCATGTAATAACCATATATAAGACAAGAATAACTACAACATACAGTCCTGCACAGACGTCATCCATAATAACACCAAAACTATTCTTAAAGTTTTTATCGTAATAGCTTACAGGAAATGGTTTAACGATATCAAAGAACCTAAAAAGCACAAACATTATTAAATAAAATTTCAATGTATCGTTATTTTTTGGCATATCATGCGCTACTTCATAAAGACATATAGGAATTGATTGACCGATAAATTCATCAATGACTACTTCTTTGGGATCTTTGTTAGTTAAATCTTTTATAAAAATATTGACTGCATAAAAGGAGATAAAAAAAATTATAATTATGTAAATTAAAACAATGTTTGGAGAAATGTTTAAGATATGGAATAAAAAAAATAAAAATATGGTTGTAGCTAAAGATGCAAAACTCCCAGGTATTATTTTTATCTTTCCTATCCCAAATAAAGTAACAAATAAGAAATTAATTTTATTAAGCATATTTTATAACTGAAGTTATTACTTCACACGCTATAGCTTTTTCTTTTCCTATTAAACCTAATTTTTCAGTTGTTTTTCCTTTAATATTTATTTGGTTTGATGATATTTCACAAATTTTTGAAATTGATTGAATCATTTTATTTTTAAACTTTGAAATTTTTGGTTTTTGAGTAATAATATTTATATCAATATTGTTAATTGAATAATTTTTTAATTTTATCTGATCTATAATTTTTTTAAGTAATATAGTTGATCTAATATTTTTATACTTTTTGTTTTTAGCAGAAAATTTTTCTCCTATATCTCCCATATTACAAGCACCAAGTATTGAATCTGTGACAGCATGTAAAACAGGATCACCATCTGAATGTCCTAATGTGCCGAGTGGAGATGGAATTTTAACACCTCCTAAATATAGTTTTCTTTTANNNTTCAATAAATAAATTTGCATCATCCGTAATTTTTAAAGTTGTTGCTTTTTGGAGGTTTAAAAGAGTTTTATAATGAAATGCTTGAGGTGTTTGTGTTAAATAAATTTTATTTCTATCAATGTTTTTTAATTTATTTCTCTCTTTAAGTTTAACCGAATTACTCGTTTTAAGAACAGGTACAACGCATTTATTTTTTTTTAATCCTTTAAATAAATTAGAAATTAGCTTTAAAGAAAAATTAGGTCTAGCAGCATCGTGAATGAAGACTTTAGAAATTTTATTATTTTTTATACTTTTTAGCGCTTTTAGAGAGGACTCCGATCGATTTTTACCCCCGTTTATAATTTTGATATTTTTTAATCTTATATTTTTTAAAAATTTTTTATGTTTGTTATTTATTACGAGTATTATTTTTTTGAATTTATTTGATTCTTTTGCTTTATCTATAGAATGTTTAATTAAGGGTTTTCCCTTATATAAATAGTAAGGTTTTGGTGTTTTTGATTTAAATCTTTTACTTTCCCCAGCCGCTAGTATTATAAAGCAATTGTTCATGAATAAATTATATAATTAAAGTATTTACTACATAATGATTAATTTTATCAAAAAAAATATGTTTATAATTTTAGTATTTATTGTCAGCTTATCTGTTGGCTTTTTAACATTTTTAACGTTTATTGATAAAAGTTTTATTGAATTAAGTGAATTTAACCTTCAATCTTTATTAATTGTTAATGTAATTTTACTCATAATTTTTTTTATTATAATTTTTATTGAAGTTAAAAATTCTCTTAAGGACGATATAAATATTAGTGGTTCAAAAGCTAATAGAAAGTATATAGCTTTTTTTTCATTATTTACTTTAATTCCTTCAGTTTTAATTTCAGTATTCTCATTGCTTTTGTTCACTTTTGCTCTAGAAAAATATTTAGATAAAAAAATAACTACTGCTGTAAATAATTCCTATGAAATTGCAAAAAATTACGTTGAAGACGTAAGAAATAAAATTGAGTCTGATGTAGTTTTAATTGCTTTTGATCTCAATAAAGATATTGACATCTTTTATGACAATCCTAAAAGATTTAAAAATATTTTAAAAACACAACAATTAATTAGAGATGTAGATGAAATTCATTTAATTGATAGTAGCGGAAATTTAATTATTTCATCTATAGATGATAAACAAAATTTTGTTCAACCTAGCGATGAAGCTTTGGAAATGGTCTTTGCTGAAGAAAGACCTTTAAAAATAATAAATGCATTTGAAAATAAATCTGCTGCTATATTAAAACTTAACAGTTATATTGACACATATCTTTACGTAGTTAAATTTTTGGATGAAAAAATTTCTAATTATTTAACCGAGTCGGAAGAAGCAATTAATTTTTACTACACAGTTGAAGATAAACAATTAGGTATAAAAATATCTTTTATACTTATTTATATAGTAGTTGTAACTTTGCTATTATTTTTATCCATTTCTATAGCAATTAAATTTTCTTCAAGATTTTTTAGATCCATAAACAATCTTATATCCGCATCATCGAATATTGGAAAAGGAAATTTAGAAACAAAAGTACCTGAAATTGAAACTGACAAAGAGCTTGAAACATTAAATAAAAATTTTAATTTAATGATAGATCAACTTAAAGTGCAGCAAGAAAAATTATTATTAAATGAACGACATGAAGCCTGGGAAGACGTGGCAAGAAAATTAGCCCACGAAATTAAAAATCCATTAACACCAATTCAATTAACTATTGATAGATTAAAAAATAAATATTCAGAAATGATTAGTTCATCAGATAAAGATAATTTTAATGAAAATTTAAAAACAATTATTAAACAAATAAAACAAATTGAAAATTTAGTTAACGAATTTTCAGATTTTGCTAGAATGCCAAAGCCAATTTTAAAGGAAAATAATTTAGTAGATATTTTAAATGAAAATATAAAACTATTAAAGGAAATGGACACAACTATAGATATAGCCAATTATTCTGATAAAGAAAAAATTTTGCTTGTCTGTGATAGCGAACAATTAAATCGAGTTTTTTTTAATTTAATAAAAAATTCAATAGAAAGTATTCATGAAAGATCTTCTAAAAGTACTGATTTTGCTAAAAAAATTGATATAGCAATAATAAATAAAAGTGATTATATAGAATTTGTAATAACAGATAACGGAATAGGCTTTTCTGAAAAAAATTTAGAAAAAATTTTAAAACCATATTTTACAACTAAATCTAAAGGGAGCGGACTAGGATTAGCAATTGTTAATAAGATAATAAATGATCACAATGGTAAAATTAAATTTGTACAACAAAAAATAGGCGCAAAAATTATTGTAAATTTTCCAAAAAATGTCTACTGAAATATTAATTATAGATGATAATCCAGATATTAGAAATATTCTTAATGATCTAATTAGTGATGCTGGCTATGAAACAAGATTAGCAGCAAATTACAATCAAGCTTTGTTGGAAATTGATAAAAAATTACCAGATGTAGCTATTATTGATGTTAAATTAGATAAAGGCGATAATGATGGCATTGAACTTTTATCCCATATTAAAAGTAAAGATAAAGATATACCTGTAATTATCATTTCAGGACATGCAAATATTGAAATGGCAGTTAACTCATTAAAATCTGGTGCATTTGAATTTATACAAAAACCTTTTGATCACGAACAATTAATGAATTTTATTAATAGGGCCGTTGAAAATTTTAACTTAAAAAATAAAAATAAAGAATTAGAAACTAAACTTTTCCATTCATTTGAATTAATTGGTTCTAGTCAAAATATTGAAATAATTAAAGATCAGATTTCAAAACTATCTAATTCTGAAAGTAGAATTTTTATTAATGGTCCAACGGGATCAGGTAAAGAACTTATTGCTAGAAAAATTCATAAAAATTCAAATAGAAAAAAAGGACCTTTTGTTATATTAAACGGAGCACTTTTAGATGTAAAAAAATATGAACTAGAGTTATTTGGTGAAGAAAGGGATAATGGGTCTATTTCCTATGGTGCATTAGAAAAAGCGTCTGACGGTATTTTATTAATTGATGAAGTTTCTGAAATTCCTTTAGAAACTCAATCAAAGATACTAAGAGTTTTAACTGATCAAAAATTTAAAAGAATAAATGGTGATCACGATATTAAAGTTAATGTACGAATTATGTGTTCATCAAGCAAAAATATTAAAGACGAAATATCATTAGGTAATTTTAGAGAAGATTTATTTCATAGATTAAATGTATTTCAAATCGACATTGATCCTTTGTTTAAAAGAACAGAAGATATTCCTGTACTAATTGATTACTTTTCCCAAAGAATATTTAAGTCATTTAATATTAAAAAAATCAATTTTGACAAAAATAATCATTATCTTATTAATTATGATTGGCCTGGTAATGTTAGAGAATTAAGAAATTTGGTAGAAAGAATAGCTATTTTATCTCCAAATAATGATGAGGAAAAAATATCAAGTATTATAAAAGAATCTTTAAAATCAAGTGAAAAAGAAAAATTTTCAATTAATGATAATTTTTCTGTTCCCTTAAAAAAAGCGCGAGAAAACTTTGAAAAAGAATATTTAACATCACAGTTAAAAAAATTTGGTGGAAATATTTCAAAAACTGCTAAGTTTGTTGGAATGGAAAGAGCAGCATTACATAGAAAGTTAAAAACGCTAGGAGTTAAGGATTTAAATTAATGAATATAATTATCTGTGGAGCTGGCAGAGTAGGTTTTACTATTGCTAAGTTACTATCTGAACAAAATCATTCAATCACAGTTATTGATCAATCTAGCGAAGATATTCAAAAAATTAATGACTCTTTAGATGTCAAAAGTATAGTCGGGAAAGCTACATACCCATCAATTTTGGAGAAAGCAGACGCAGTAGATGCAGATATGATAATAGCTGTTACCAAAAATGACGAAATCAATATGCTCATTTGCCAAATTGCTTATACAGTTTTTAATGTACCAAAAAAAATTGCTAGAATAAGATCACAAGACTATTTAAATCCTAAATTTTCAAAAGTTTATAATAAGGAAAATCTTCCAATAGATGTTATAATATCTCCAGAAATAGAAATAGCTAAATCTATACAAAGAAAATTAGAAGCGCCAGGAGCCCTTGATAATGTTACATTTGCTCAAAATAAGATCAGACTTCTTGAAATATTAGTTAATGATAATTGTAAATTAATTAACATTCCTCTTAATCAAATAACAAAAAAATTTCCAAATTTAGAAGCAAATATTTTAGGTGTAATTAGGAATGAAAAATTTTCTATATTAAAAAAAAATGACGTTATGAAAAAAGATGATAAAGCTTACGTCGTCATTAATTCAGATCAAATGTCTCAAACTTTAATAGCTTTTGGACATGAAGAAAAAATAGCTACAAAGATACTTATAATAGGAGGTGGAAATATTGGTTTTAATTTAGCTAAAAATATTGAACAATCACTTGAATCAGCAAGAGTAAAAATAATTGAAAAAGATAAAGCACGTGCCGAGTTTATTGCAAATGAATTAAATAGTTCAATTATAATAAACGGCAATGGATTAGATGAAGATGTTCTAGCAGAAGCAAATATTGATGAGGTTGAAACTGTTTTAGCATTAACTAATGATGATGAAGTTAATCTTATGGTTTGTGTGTTGGTTGAAAAATTTTCAAAAGATAAAAGGACAATGGCTTTAACCAATAAACCTAATTATTCATTACTTCAATCTTCATTAAAAATTGACGATCTAATTGACCCAAGAATGAATACAGTATCAAGTATTTTAAAACATGTTCACAAAGGCACTATTCAAACTGTTTATACTTTATTAAACGGAGAATATGAAATTATAGAAGCAGAAATTATTGAAACTTCAGAATTAATTAACAAAGAACTTAAAAGTGCCAACTTACCTGACACAATAAGAATTGGCGCAATTTTAAGAGAAAAAGAAATTATTATACCAAGATCAAATTTTATTTTTAAAGAGAAAGATACTGTAGTTTTTTTAGCTCAGAGAGATCAACTTTCTACTGTAGAAAGCATGTTTAGAATAAGTTCGTTTTAATTTTTATTAATGATCAGATCTAGTTTTTTTTATATTGGTTTATTTTCATTATTGATTTCATTATTTTCTTTTATTAATATTATTTATTCCTACTATTTTAATTTATATTTAAACTTAGATAGTTATGTTTATTCATTAATTATTTCATTATTTTTCGGTTTCTTATTTACATTTAAAAAAAAAAATGGATTAAAAATTTCTATTTATGAAAAAATCATAATAGTTTTAATGGGTTATTTACTACTACCTTTATTTATAGCTACTCCATATTACTTAAGTATTTATAATATTTCCTTTTTAGATGCTTATTTTGAGGCTATATCAGGTTTTACATCTACAGGGTTTACAGTTTTTAATAATATTCAGCATCTAGATGAAAGCATTGTCTTATGGAGATCATCATCACAATGGATTGGAGGACTTTATTTTTTATTTTCTATAATACTATTAATTGATATTTTTGACACTAATTTAAAAAAATCCTTAACAAATTTTTTATCATTTAATTCATCAGAAACATTAAAACAATTACTTAAGATTCTTATTTTATATTCTTTTTTAACAATTATCATTTTTATAATTTTAAATATTTTTAATATTAGATTTTTTACTTCGTTGAATTTATCAATGACTTTAATTTCTTCAGGCGGTTTTCTACCAGTTAATAACTTAAGCGATATTTTAAATCATAAATCACAAGAAGTTGTTTTAGCATTAATGATGTTAGTATCTTATTTTAGTCTTTTTTTTACTTATAATTTAGTAAAAATTAAAAAAAATATTAATTTTTTTCAGGAGGATTTTTACCTATTAATATATTTATTTTTTATAATTTTACTTTCTTTTTTATTATTTAGGACAAATTATAATTTTAGTTCATTTTTTTTAGCCTTAGCTAGCAGTATTTCTAATATAGGTTTTGCCACTGAACTTTCACAAAATAATATTTCTTTCTTTTTTTTGGTTTTGACAATTGTTGGAGGATCCTTTTTTTCTACTAGTTCAGGAATACGTTTTGTTAAATTATATTCTTTATTTAAATTTTCAATAAATGAATTAATTTCTCATGTTAAACCAAAAAATGTTTATATAACTAAATTAAAATTTTCAAATTCAAAGCTTGAAGTTTCTGAAGTAAACAAGTTTTTTTTATCCGTTATTGTATTTATAATTTCATTGTTTGTTCTTTCTTCAATATTGTCTTTTACTCACATTAATTTTGAAAATTCTTTTAAGTTAGCAATTTTAACTTTAATGAATACTGTAAATTCAGAAATTCATGGTCTAAAAGGATTTAATTTTCAGGAATTACAGTATTACACAAAATATTTCCTGATTTTTTTTATGATTATCGGAAGAGTTGAATTATTAACTTTATTAATAATTATTAAAAAATTCTTTTTTAAAAATTAATTTATAATATATAAAGATCTAATTGATTGCGCTCTTAGCTCAGTTGGATAGAGCATCGGTTTTCTAAACCGAGGGTCGATGGTTCGAATCCATCAGAGCGCGCCATTTCTAGAGTATATACCTATTGTTTGTCGCTCGTGTGTCGCAACGTGAGTTAAATTTTGATCACTTTGTTGAATTATTTAATGATGAATGTACGTTTTTTAAGAATTTTTGATAGAGCATCGGTTTTCTAAACCGAGGGTTGATGGTTCTAATCCATCAGAGCGCGCCACCCAGTTTATTTTAGATATCCGTACTTTTTAAGTCTAATATCAGCAGTTCTTGCATGAGCTTCCATTCCTTCGTATCTAGAAAGTCTTGCTGCAGCAGCACCAACTAGTTTAGTGGTTTCTTTCGTCATTCTTTGGAAACTTAATGTTTTAATAAATTTTCCTACAAATAATCCACCCGTATATCTTCCAGCGCCTTTAGTAGGTAAAATATGGTTAGTACCTGAGCATTTGTCACCATATGCTACAGTTGTTTCTTCACCTAAAAATAACGATCCATAATTTTTTAATCTTTTTAACCACCAATCTAAATTTTCTGCATGTACCTCTAAATGTTCAGGCGCGTAGCGATCGCTAATGATTGCCATTTCTTCATTATTATCACACAACACCACTTCGCCATAATCTCTCCACGCTGCCTCAGCATTTATTTGAGATAATTCAGGAAGATCAAGAATTAATTCAGGTATTTTTTTTATGACTTTTTCAGCTAGATTTTTATCTGTTGTATATAACCAAGCTGGAGAATTATAACCATGTTCTGCTTGACCAACTAAATCATAAGCAACAATTTCTGGATCAGCAGATTTATCTGCAATAACTGCTATTTCTGTTGGACCAGCAAATAAATCTATACCAACTTTTCCAAATAAGATCCTTTTTGCTTCTGCAACATATTGATTGCCTGGTCCAACTAAAATATCAGCCGGTGCATTTCCAAAAAAACCGTATGCCATTGCAGCTATAGCCTGAACACCACCTAAATTTAAAATTACATCAGCACCACAAAGATCTGCTGTATAAATTATTGTAGGATGGGCACCCACATTTGGTTTTGGAGAACTACAAGATATAATATTTTTTACACCAGCAACTTTAGCAGTGGTGATACTCATTACGGCAGAAGCTATATGTGCATAACGTCCAGCAGGAACATAACATCCAGCAGTATTTACAGGAATTAAAGATTGACCTGCATACAAACCTTTAGATAGTTCAATTTCAAAATTATTTCCATAATTTTTTAATTGAGCTTCTGCAAATTTTTTTACTCTTTCGTAAGAAAATTTAACATCATCTTTAGTTTTTTGATCTAATTTTTTTTTAATATCTTCAATTTTTTCTTTTGAAACAATTATTTGCCCCTCATATTTATCAAATTTCTTTGTTAATTCAATACACCCATCTTCTTTAGAAGTTTCTAAATTTTTTAAAATGTTTTCAACTATTTCTTTTGTTTTTTGATCATCAGTAGAAGAGGTTTTTTCAGCTTTTTTTAAATATTTAGTTGGCATCTTTTTTTTAATACCATTGATTTTATTTAATTAAATATTTTTTTTTGATGTTAATATAAATAAAAAATATTCAGCAATTTTCATACAATAATTCATTACATTAAAATTATTTAAAATCTACCAAATATAGACATTAAAATTTTTATATAACTATATGTTGATACAACCTGAGATTTAAAAAAGGTTTTATCATTGCTCATTTAAATTAATTGTTTCATTATTCAGGAAATTCAAAACTAAAATTTTGAATTATTTGTTAACAAATAATAAATAAATAAATAAATAAATAAAAGGAAGAAAAATGTTAAAATACTTAAAACAATTAACTTCTTTAGTTGCTGTAATAGCGGTTCTGTTTGCTTTTACTACAGAGTCAATGGCAGCTAAAAAATCTAAAACCCTAAAAAATACTCTGAAAAAGGGTTTTGTAAGATGTGGAGTTTCGCAAGGTCTTCCAGGATTTTCAAATGCTGATGCATCTGGAAATTGGACTGGAGTAGATGTTGATGTATGTAGAGCTGTTGCAGCTGCAGTATTAGGTGATGCGAACAAAGTTAAGTTCACTCCACTAAGTGCTAAAGAAAGATTTACAGCTTTAACTGCAGGTGAGATTGATATCTTATCAAGAAACACTACTTGGACACTCTCAAGAGATGCAGACATAGGACTTACTTTCGTTGGAGTAAACTTTTATGATGGTCAAGGATTTATGGTTAGAAAATCATCTGGCATTACATCTACAAGTGATTTCAAAAGCGGACTTTCTGCGTGTGTTAATATAGGAACTACTACTGAGCTAAACATGAGAGACTTTTTCACTGCAAACGGCATTACATATGAACCAGTTGTTTTTGAAAAAGCAGATGAAGTGGTAGCAGCTTATGATTCAGGAAGATGCGATACCTATACAACAGATAAAT
>LWDU01041194.1_pt1 | contig 17350 bp, 17 predicted proteins | sample 727161 | NCBI WGS metagenome assembly LWDU01 (sample SAMN04566230, study PRJNA314399) | hydrothermal vent metagenome | isolation source: deep sea hydrothermal plume seawater | place: Mexico: Gulf of California, Guaymas Basin | collected 2004-07-11
AGGTATATAAAGTACCTATTTCAGAGATCGACAGAACTATGCGCTCGAATGCAAAATCAGTAAATTTTGGAATTATTTATGGCATTTCTGCATTTGGACTCTCTCAAAATATTGGCGTAAGTAGAACTGAGGCCAAGCAAATAATTGATGGGTATTTTAAGGAATTTCCAAAAGTAAAGGAGTATATGGATTTCTCAATTGAAAAGGCAAGAGAGAATGAATTTGTGGCAACCATTTTAGGAAGAAGAAGATATTTGAAGGACATTAATTCTAGAAATGGTATGCTTAGGGCAATGGCTGAACGAAATGCTATAAACGCACCAATTCAAGGCTCAGCAGCTGATATTATCAAAAAAGCAATGATTGATGTTCAATCAGAAATGGAAAAACAAAACTTAAAATCGAAAATGTTACTACAAGTGCATGACGAACTAGTTTTTGATATGCATAAAGAGGAAGAAAATGTGCTTAAAAATTTGGTAAAACAAAATATGGAAAATGCGGTAGAATTAGATGTTCCTCTTATTACCCAATTAGGAATTGGCAATAATTGGTTAGAAGCGCACTAAAAAAGAAATCTATTTCTTATTCTGAATAAATAAAGAATACATAGCCACAAGTGCAATAACACCAATAAAAGAACCCCCTGCATCTTGTATATTCCCAACAGGATCCCAGCCTAAAATTTTATCATCAATTAGAAGCTGTACAACAATGCCCAAACAAAGAAAATAAAGCGCTAGTGTAATTGCTTTTTTTAGTAAGCCTATAAGTTGCTTAAAAAGTTTTTCCATAATTTGTATCTTATAAATATTTTCCAAACTTAAACTATAATTTTGAGTTAACAAAATTTGTTGTTAAAATAAAATAGCCCTACTAAATTGTAGGGCTATTTTATTTAGTTAACTAAAAATCTACCCACGCAATAGTCCAAATAGAACACAAATTCCAACAAGTCCTGCAAAACCAGAACCTCCTAGACTATTAAGTATATTCATCACATTGTCAATAACAGTGATTCCAAACATTGCGCCTCCTCCAAAAAGGATTTCAACTGCAACACCAAGACATAATAAGACCAGTCAAACCTTTAAAAAAACCGTTAAAGTACTTAAATACATTGTCCATAATTAAAATTTTTTTGGTTAATACTACCCCAAACATAAAGGATATATCGCTTGTTGAGCTATTTTTGTGATATTTTTCTATTATTTGCTCTTTTTCATCCTTTATTAATATTACTAAAAGCAGTAGATATTTAAAAACTTAAAAATCAGATAGAAATAGATAATAAAGGTGAAAATAAGGATAAAAATTATACCCCCTTTTTAACATCTTATTGTTAAAAATAGTGACATGGTGTAAATAACTGATAATCAGAAAGAAAAGCTAAATTTACCCTAAAATCGCCACTTTTTTAGATGCACTTATTCAAAATCCCTTAAATTCAGAATAATTTCTTCAAAATCGTTCTTTTTTGCAATAATTTGGAGTATTCTGAATACAACAGATTTGACGGAAAACAGTTCCTGATTGGCGTAATAATCCATAAATTTTTGATGTAATGGGAAGAACTCCGAATCAGATTTCCTTATTTCCTTTTGCATATTAGTATCTACTACTCCTGGATGAATTGAAAATACTTGTAAATTTTTATGCTTTTCTTCTGCAATAACCTGGATTAGCATATCTAGTGCAGATTTAGTAGCGCAATAAGTACTCCAAGAAGAAATTGGACTATTTGCCGCTCCTGATCCTATATTTATAAGTAGTTTGATATTGTCAGCATAGGCATTAATGAATTTTCTACTGAGTAGAGTAGGACTAATAATATTTAGATTGTATTCCCCAATAATCTCCTTTTCAGATTTTTTATCAATTGGAAGAATGCTACCGATAGTTGCGGCATTATTTACAAGTAGTACTTCAGTAGTTGCTTTAAGTTTTGGAAATTTAATTCTTTGCACTTCTTCCAAATCACTTAAATCAATTTTAGTGAAAGTAAAGTTAGCATGCTTAATTTGATTAGTTCTAGAATAACCAAACACTAAATATTTTTCACTTAGCAGTAGTTTGGCCAATGCTTTCCCAATACCACTTCCTGTACCCGTTATCAGTGCTACTTTTTGCAATTATAGTTTATTAAGGGCATTTTCTAAATCAGCAACTAGGTCTTCAATATCTTCAACTCCTACACTTAATCTGATTAAAGAATCCACTACTCCTGTTTTTTTTCTTTCATCTTTTGGAATTGCGGCATGTGTCATGCTTGCTGGGTGCCCTATTAAAGATTCCACACCTCCCAAACTTTCAGCTAAAGTAAAATAATGAGTGGTTGAAACAACCTTAATAGCATCTTCTAATTTGTTCCCTTTTAAGTTAAAGGATACCATCCCTCCAAAATCATCCATTTGTTTTTTAGCTACTTCATGGTTGGGGTAGGTTTCAAATCCTGGCCAATATACCTCCCCAACTTTTGGATGGTTTTTTAAGAAGTTGGCAATTACTTTTCCGTTTTCGCAATGCCTTTGCATTCTAAGGTGTAAAGTTTTTATTCCTCTGAGCACCAAGAAAGAATCCATTGGACCAGGAACGGCTCCACAAGAATTTTGAATTGTGTATAATCTTTCGGCTAAGGCTTCATCCTTACAAATTACTGCCCCCATTACTACATCCGAATGACCACCCATGTATTTGGTAAGTGAATGCATTATAATATCAGCTCCTAAATCTAAAGGTCTTTGCAAGTATGGAGTCGCAAAAGTATTGTCCACCACAAAAAGCAGTTTATGCTTTTTTGAAATTTGTCCTAATTTTTCAATATCTATAATATTGAGCATTGGGTTGGTTGGGGTTTCCGCCCAAAGCATTTTGGTATTTTTAGTTATTAAGGCTTCAGTTTTATCTGCATCATCCATTCCAATAAAATGAAATTTGATACCATAATTTTCAAAAATTTGGGTAAAAATTCTATACGTTCCACCGTATAAATCATTGGTTGAAATAACTTCATCACCAGGAGATAATAACTTAATAATAGCATCAATTGCACTCATTCCACTCCCAAAGCAAAGCCCATATTTTCCATTTTCCAAAGCTGCTAAATTTTCCTCCAAAACATTTCGGGTGGGATTTCCAGTTCTGGAATATTCATATCCTTTATGATCGCCAGGAGAGGCTTGAATATAAGTTGAGGTTTGGTAGATTGGCGTCATGATTGCCCCAGTAGTTGGGTCGGCCTCTTGGCCTGCATGTATAGTTTTTGTTCCGAATTTCATTTTAATTTATCATTTGATTTATACAGAGCAAATCTATCAAAATTTGAAGAATTTAATTTTACTTTTGTCATAAAATATCTCTTTTGAATAAAACACTTTTAGCCCATCTTTCACTCCTAGTAGCAAATTTAATTTATGCTATAAACTACACTTTCGCTAAAGATGTAATGCCTATCTATATAGAGCCTTCTGGCTTTATATTACTAAGAGTAATAGGGGCATTATGTTTATTTGCAATTGCTTATTTTGTATTTGTAAAAGAAAAAGTAGAGCGAAAAGATATTCTAAAGTTTGCTATTTGTGGTGTTTTTGGAGTGGCCATTAATCAATTGTTATTTTTTGAAGGATTGAATTTAACTACTCCTATAAATGCAGCAATCATCATGACTTCAAATCCTATTTTGGTTATGATTATGTCTTTTTTAATTATTAAAGAAAAGATAACTTTCAGAAAAGGATTGGGGATATTACTTGGAATAATAGGGGCTTCTGCCTTAATTTTAAATGGAGGTGATATAAGTTTAGACACCAACATGCAATTAGGTAATTTATTTGTTCTTATCAATGCGACAAGTTATGGTCTGTATTTAGTGATTGTAAAACCTATGATGGTAAAATACGATCCAATTACTGTAATGTTTTATGTATTTTCATTCGGACTACTCTATGTAATCCCATTTGGTTTTTCCAATTTAGTAGCTGTCAATTGGAGTATTATCCCCACTACTATTTATTGGGAAATTGCTTTTGTGGTAATTTGCACTACTTTTATTGCCTATTTATTTAATTCTTCTGCCCTAAAACAACTCAATCCCTCAACAGTGAGTATTTATATTTATTTACAGCCGATATTGGCAACATTATTTGCTATTTTCAGAGAGAGCGACACCTTAGATGAAACAAAAATTATAGCTTCAATTATTATATTTACAGGCGTATATTTAGTAAGTGTTCGCTCCTTAAAGGCAAGAAAGCAGAAACTTTCCTAAATTTGTAAAAATTTTATAAAATGATTCAATCAATGACGGGCTATGGAAAAGCCGAACTAAATTTAACAAATGCTAATTTTACTATTGAAGTAAAATCGCTTAACTCCAAACAAATAGACGCCAGTGTAAAGATGTCATCTGTTTATAGAGATAAAGAAATAGGACTTAGAAAATTGCTTTCTGAAAAATTACAAAGAGGAAAAATTGAACTTTCTATTTGGAGGGAAAAGTCAGAATCATCTTCTAATTACAAGATAAATACTGCAGTAATAAAAGGATATCATCATCAAATATTACAATTGAAAAAGGATTTGGGATTAAAATGGAATATGTGGACTTTGACTCCATTTAAAGCTGAATCCACTGATATTATCCCCGCTTTATTAAAGATGCCTGATGTACTTACAAAAGGAGAGGAAAAATCGGATGATAATGAATGGGAAGAAATTGCTAAGGGAGTAAATACTGCAATTGATAATTTATTGCAATTTCGAATGGATGAGGGAAAGAAATTGGAAGAAGATATTACCTCAAGAATTAATACTTTGGCTAGATTGTTAACGGAAATTGCTCCTTTTGCAAAACAAAGAATTGAAAAGGTGAAAAAAAGTTTGGCGGATAAATTAGCCGAGATTGACACTAAGAATATTGATGAGAACAGATTTGAGCAAGAACTCATCTACTATTTAGAAAAACAAGATATAACAGAAGAACAGGTCAGGCTAGATGCACACCTTAATTATTTTACCAAAACCATGAATAGCGCATCCCCTAATGGAAAAAAATTAGGATTTATAGCACAAGAAATTGGCAGAGAAATAAATACTATTGGCTCCAAATCATCAGATGCAGAAATGCAGAAACTTGTAGTACAGATGAAAGATGAACTAGAGAAAATTAAGGAGCAACTCTTAAACATCTTATAGTGGGAAAGCTCATTGTAATATCAGCTCCATCAGGGGCAGGAAAAACTTCCATAGTTCATTTTTTGTTAGGGAAAACGGATGCACTTTCTTTTTCCGTTTCGGCTTGTAGCAGAGCAAGAAGGGACAATGAAACAGACGGCATAGATTATCATTTTTTAACAGTAGATGAATTTCAAAAAGAGATAAAAGAGGATTCCTTTTTAGAGTGGGAAGAGGTGTACAAAAATCAGTATTATGGCACCTTAAAATCAGAAGTGGAAAGAATTTGGAAGGAAGGGAAAACAGTAATTTTTGATGTGGATGTAGTGGGAGGAATCAACATAAAAAAGCAATACCAAAAAGAATGTTTGTCTATTTTTATCATGCCGCCATCCCTTGCAGTTTTGGAAGAAAGATTACAAAAAAGAGGTTCAGAATCTAAAGAATCATTACAGAAAAGAGTAGCAAAAGCAAAGGAAGAAATTGCAAAAAGAATGGAATTTGATCAAGTGATTTTAAATGATGATTTTGAAGTGGCCTGCATGGAAACCATGGAAGTAATCCAAAAATTTATCGGATGAAAATAGGACTATTTTTTGGCTCATTCAACCCTATGCATATTGGACATAAGGTGATTGCTTCCTATTTGGCAGAGTTTTCAGATTTGGAAAAAGTTTGCTTTGTTGTATCTCCTCAAAACCCACTTAAACAAAAGCAAAGCTTATTGGATCAGTACCACCGCTTGATGATTATAAGAATGGAAGTAGAGGACAATCCGAAATTACAAGTTTCAGACATTGAATTTAAAATGCCACAACCTTCTTATACCATTGATACTTTGGTGCGTTTGAAAGAAGAACATCCTGAAAATGAGTATGCACTTATAATGGGTGCCGATAATTTGCAGAATTTCCATAAGTGGAAAAATTACAAACAGATTTTAGCTGACTATTCCGTTTATGTATATCCTAGGCCAGGCATTGAAATAAGCGGAACACATGAAAATATTCAAATAGTAAAAGGCGTTCCTCAAATGGAAATCTCGGCTTCTTTTATCCGAGAATCAATAAAGCAAAACAAAGATGTATCGTATCTGATTCCAGAAAAAGCTTGGCAATATATTGATGAAATGAATTTTTATAAATAAAAAAATGTTTGAATTCAGATTTAAGACTTTTATTTTACTGACTTTACTTGTAGGAATTTCTGCTTGTGGGCTTTGCACAAAGGAACAAGCCAAAACGGTAGCGCCTAAACAGCATGTTGGTTGGTGGATATATGGAGAAGGGCAACATATTTTTAAAGATGAACAAACTTTGGGAGAATGGGAACTTACTTTCCCTAATGAAAATATGCAAGAGTTGGTTGAACTTTATTTGGCAGTATGCGAAATGGAATATTTCCCTATGGAATGCAATATGATTGGACATTTAAATAACGACACCCTAAAAGTTATTGACTTTGAAATTACCTATATACAGGGATGTGGGGAGTAGTGAATATTTCTCTGCATTATCCAATCTATTAACCTAACTTTGCAAAAAATAATTACAAACAAGGAATTCCTTATATGAAATTTGAAGATTTAAACTTACACCCAACGTTACTAAAAGCGGTAAAAGACCAAAATTATACTACTCCAACTGAAATTCAAGAACAAGCAATTCCTTTAATCCTAAAGGATAATGATGTGCTTGGCAGTGCGCAAACTGGAACAGGAAAAACTGCTGCATTTGCCTTACCTATTTTGCATCACTTGATAAACGAAAAAAGGAATAATAGTAAAACAAAAATAAGAGTTTTGGTGGTTACGCCAACTCGTGAACTTGCGATACAGATTGGAGAAAATTTTACAGTTTATTCAAAATACAATAACATAAAAAATACCGTAATTTTTGGTGGGGTAAAACAAGCTACTCAAACGAATGCACTTAGTAGAGGAGTAGATATTTTGGTGGCAACTCCTGGGAGGTTGTTGGACCTTATGGGGCAAGGATTTATATCATTAAAAGATGTTGGTTATTTTGTGTTGGATGAAGCGGATAGAATGTTGGATATGGGCTTTATACATGATATTAAAAAGCTATTGGAAAAATTACCAAACCAAAGGCAATCCTTGTTCTTTTCGGCTACTATGCCCAATAGTATTCTAACACTTTCTAATACTATTTTGCGTAACCCAAAAAAGGTAGCAGTACACCAAGTTTCAACTACTGCCGATACTATTCAGCAGTGTATTTACTACACGAATAAAAGTGATAAAAAAGATTTGTTATTCCATATTTTAAAGGATAAAAACATCAATCAAATTTTGGTGTTTTCAAGAACCAAACATGGTGCGGATAGGATTGTTCGTAATTTGAAAAAGAAGCATATTGAGGCAGCTGCAATTCATGGGGATAAAGCCCAGAACCAAAGACAAAGGGCTTTACAATCCTTTAAAAATTTAGAGATTAGAGTATTGGTGGCTACTGATATTGCGGCAAGAGGAATTGATATTGATAAACTAAGTTATGTGCTTAATTATGATATACCAAACGAGCCAGAAACTTATGTGCACAGGATTGGAAGATGTGGTAGAGCAGGGGAAGAAGGAGTTTCAATTTCAATTTGTGAGCCAGAAGAAAATGAATACGTTAGAGATATTGAAAAGTTAATCAAGCAGAAAATTACAGACGTTAAAGGCCATCCTTTCCCACAAACGGATAAACCTATGAATGCTCAGCAGAAAAAGGAAGCTGAAAAGGAAAAAAACAGAAAGAAACAAGAGTTTTTTGCCAACAGAAATAAAAAGAGAAATGCTGGAAAATCAAATCCCAGATATAAGAGGAGGTAATTTATAATGAATGATAAAAGTAACAAGGAAAATTTTCAAGTCAATAATCCATTACACGGAATAAGGTTAATTGATATCCTTGAATATTTAGTGGATGAATACGGTTGGGAAGATTTGGGATACGAAATCAATATCAATTGTTTTACGAATAATCCTTCTATAAAATCGAGCCTGAAGTTTTTAAGAAAAACTAGGTGGGCAAGAGATAAGGTAGAGCGCCTTTACCTGAAAACGATTAAGGAGTAAAATCTAGAATTGACTAAATCTTAATGAGTATGGGGATGACCATCACCATGGGAATGTTCATGCTTACTATTGTCTGATTTAATGAGTGGTTCATTTTTTAATTCCTGTGGGGCTAATTGATGTTGATGATGACCATGGTCAATAAAATAGCCATTAACTTGATAAGCTAATAAAACAATACCTGCTACAACTAATATCCCATTTGATATTTTGGATATTATATCAAAGGACTTTCCTCTAAGCAATGAAAGTAGTGGGAAAACGATTATTAATACGGCTATTTGCCCAAATTCCACCCCTACATTAAAAGACAATATTTGAGATAAAGACAAATTAATACCTGAAGCAACTGCTACTTCTTGTAGTTTTGTTGATAAGCCAAAGCCATGAATTAATCCAAATATAAAAACCATTAAAATTAAATTGGGAGGATTAACAGAAAAGTACTTTTTAAAACCATCCAGATTTTCAAATCCTTTATAGACAACACTGAATGCAATTACAGCATCAATTAAATACGTATTTGCTGTAATGCCATAAAAAGTGGCAAAAACAAGCGTGATACAATGCGCAATTGTAAAGGCGGTTATAAATTTAAAAATATCAGAATAGTTGCTAAGAAAAAACACAACTCCAATTAAAAATAAAATATGATCATATCCTGTAAGCATATGCTCTGCACCAAAATAAATAAAATCCATTAATGAGGCATCAGCCATAGCATCAATTATTGATTTTGAAACGCCATGAGCCCATCCAATCAAAGGCATAAATAGTAATAGGGCTAATAGTTTTTTCATGTAAACAAAGGTATAAAAAAAGGAACCTTATTCGGTATAAATTACTTCCAACAAAGTTTGCCCCACCGCATTTAAGGTGTTTTTATCTATGTTATCCATATCATCTTTATGGGTATGCCAATGCTTGTTAAAATTATTTTCAGTGGCTGGGTCGTACTCAATAATATCAATGGTTGGGATACCTGTAATAGCATTTACATAATAATGGTCGTCCACAATTTGTTTGCTGTTCTGGTACACAAAATGATTCCCAAATCCTAATTTGCTGGCAGTTCTCCATACCTTTTGCAAGATATTTGATCCATAATAGAATGAGATTTGTTCTTGCCTAAAAGTGGCATCTTTTGCTCCAACCATATCCAACAAAATTCCATAACGAGCAAAGTAGTTTGGCTTATGCGGATTGTTGCTCCAATATTGCGAACCTAAGCACCAAGAATCTTGCATAATAGGAAATTTGGAATTTTCAGGTTGCCCATAATCTTCTGCATCAAATAATATTATATCCAATCCAATTTTAGGTTTTTTAATACTGAACTGGCGAGCCATTTCTAACAAAACACCAACCCCACTTCCTCCATCATTTGCTCCAAGTATTGGGCTATTTTGATTTTCAGTATCATGGTCGGCAATATGTCTGCTATCCCAATGGGCAAATAGGGCAATTCTATTATTTTTCTCAGGAGAAAAAGAGGTGATAATATTTTTTAGGGTATGATTTTTCCCGTCATAAGTTGTGATTAGCGCTTCTTGTACAATTACATTTGGAGTGTAAGTTTTCAGTTTTTTTTCTAACCAAATGGCACAATTTTTCCAGCCTTTACTAGAAATTACTCTTGGCCCAAAACTGACTTGTTTTGCTACAAAAGTATAAGCCGAATCCGCATTAAAAGTAGGGACTTCAATTTTTGCTTTTGGTTTTTTAGTAGTCTTTTTTTGTTGAGGTTCTGTGGAGCAGGAGGAAATAAATAAAATTATGAGTAAACCGAACACACCCCTAGCCCCTCTTTTTAGAGGGGAAGTTTTGTTAAAAATCTCATATCTCAAATCTATCATCTCAAATCTAATTCTTAACCTCCCAACTACTTTCTTCTCTACCATCTTTTACTTGGATATTGAGTTTGCTTAATTCCTCACGAATCAAATCAGCAGAATCAAAATCTTTATTTGCTTTGGCATTTTCTCTGAGTTTCAAAACCAATTCCATCACTCCATTTGTCAAATCATTTTCGCTACTTTCTTTTGCTGAGATGAAGCCTAAAATATCAGTAACAAAAGTAGTAAAGAGGTATTTCATTTTTTCTAAATCAGTAGCATTCAAGCTTTCTTTTCCATCTTTTACTGAGTTGATGATACGTACACCATCAAATAAATGGGCAATGAGAATAGGAGTGTTAAAATCATCATCCATTGCCGCATAGCACTTTTGTTCCAATTCATTTACATCAAAAGTGGAATTTTCAGAAGATGATAATTCCTCTAAAGTTTCCATGGCATTCATCAGTTTTGTAAATCCTTTTTCGGCTGCTTGCAGAGCTTCATTGCTAAAGTCCACTGTACTTCTGTAATGTGCTTGCAAAATGAAAAAACGAATGCACATTGGGGTGTAGGATCTTTCCAATTTCGTATGACTTCCTGTAAAGAATTCTTCCAAATTGATAAAATTTCCTAAGGATTTTCCCATCTTTTTTCCATCAACCGTAATCATATTATTATGCATCCAATAGTTTACCGGATTACAATTGTTGCAAGCGTTTGATTGTGCAATTTCCGCTTCATGATGTGGAAAAACTAAATCCATTCCTCCACCATGAATATCAAAATTCTTGCCTAAATATTTTTCACTCATTGCCGAACATTCCATGTGCCAACCTGGGAATCCTTCTCCCCAAGGGGAAGTCCACCTCATGATGTGTTCAGGATTTGCTTTTTTCCAAATGGCAAAATCCACTGCACTCTTCTTTTCAGATTGACCGTCCAAATTACGCGTTCCCTCCAAAGTATCTTCCAAATTTCTTCCAGATAAAGTTCCATAAGGATACTTTTCATTATACTTATTTACATCTAAATAAACAGAACCATTTACTTCATAGGCAAATCCGTTTTCCAAGATTCTTTTTACCATTTCAATTTGTTCAATAATATGGCCTGTGGCTCTCGGCTCGATTGATGGAGGTAAGCAATTTAACTTTTCCATTGCTTTGTGATAACTGAGGGTATAAAACTGCACAATCTCCATAGGTTCCAATTGCTCCAAGCAGGCTTGTTTTGCAATTTTATCTTCCCCCTGATCAGCATCATTTTCAAGGTGCCCTGCATCAGTGATGTTTCTTACATACCTAACTTTATAATCGGCATGTTTTAGGTACCGGAAAACTACATCAAAAGTAATTGCTGGGCGAGCGTGACCTAGATGTGGATCGCCATAAACAGTAGGTCCGCAAACATACATTCCTACATGATTTTCTACAATAGGTTTAAAGATTTCCTTCTTTCGACTAAGGGTATTGTATATTTGTATATCTCCTTTCATTAAGCAGTAATTTTATATTGTTTTTTCAGATTTATTATCATATCAGTTGTCATTTTTTCTAAATTATATTTCAATTCCCAACCCCAATCTTTTTGCGCAAAACTATCATTAATGCTTTGTGGCCAAGAATTTGCAATTTCCTGCCGGAAATCTGGCTTATACGACATTTCAAAATTAGGAATATGTTTTGAAACCTCAGCAGCAATCTGTTTTGGCGTAAAATTTATCCCAGCTAAATTGTAGGATGAACGGATTTTTACTTGCTCGACAGGCGCTTCCATTAACTCAATTGTAGCTCGGATGGCATCTGGCATATACATCATAGGCAAGGAAGTATTTTCACTCAAAAAACTCTGGTATTTTCCAGTTTTAATTGCCTGATGAAAAATATTAACCGCATAATCTGTTGTCCCACCACCAGGAGCTGATTTCCAGCCAATAAGCCCCGGATAGCGGAGACTCCTAACATCTACATTAAATTTATTGAAGTAATATTCACACCATCTCTCTCCTGCCAACTTACTAATACCATAAACCGTATTTGGTTCCATTATAGTGTATTGAGGAGTCATTTTTTTTGGAGTAGTATGGCCAAAAACAGCTATTGAAGATGGCCAAAATAGTTTTTTGATATGCTTTTCTTTAGACAATAACAAAATATTAGAAAGAGATAAAGTATTTAGTCGCCAAGCTAGCTCTACGTTTTTTTCACTTTTAGCAGAAAGCATTGCTGCCAATAAATAAACTTGATTGATTTTATATGATTTTATAATGTGATATATTTTATTTTTATCCAATGCATCTAATTCTATATAAGGGCCTCTCTTGTTCATCTTTTTAGAGTAAATAACTGTAGAATGAGCTCTCAATTTACTATTAACAGGATAAATATCTGATGCAATTACATTTGTTTCGCCATATATTTTTCGTAATGAAGTTACTAATTCTGATCCTACTTGCCCGGAGGCCCCTATGATTAATATACGATCACTCATTTATAAAATTATTTTGCACAAATATAATATAAACACTATACTCTCAGCAATAATTTTCTTATCAATAAAAATGATAGATTTTATATCTTTGCAAATAATTTAAAAGTAATAGATGGATCCAAATGGAGGTAAAAAAAGAATGTTTAATAAGCTGAGTAAGCAGCAAGCAATAGCAAAGCTTGAAGGCGAATCTTTTAAAAGAAAAACCCTTTCTTTTTACAGATATGTGATTTTGAAATCTCCATTTCAATTAAGAGATCAATTATATGTCCATTGGACAGAATTAGGCGTTTTGGGAAGAATTTATTTGGCCCATGAAGGGGTAAATGCACAGCTGAGTGTACCGGAACACAATTGGGAAGCATTTGTAAAAAATGTGCATGCTAATGAATATTTTGCAGCAATGCCATTTAAAATAGCGGTGGAGGATGATGGGCAATCTTTTTTTAAACTTACCATAAAGGTCCGTAATCAAATAGTGGCGGATGGCTTAAAAATAAATGAATATGATGTAACCAATGTTGGGAAGCATTTGGATGCTAAGCAATGGAACAAAGCCATGAGATGTGGTGCAACGGTGGTGGATATGCGCAATTATTATGAGAGTGAAATTGGAAAATTTGAAGGTGCAATATGCCCAGAAGCAGAAACTTTCAAAGAAGAATTACCAGCAGTAAAAAAGCTGCTAAAAGGAAAAGAACAGGAGCAAATTCTATTGTATTGTACAGGAGGAATAAGGTGTGAAAAAACTTCTGCCTACTTAAAACATCATGGCTTTAATGATGTTAGCCAGCTGCATGGTGGTATTATTGATTATGCCAGACAATTAGAAAAAAACGAGAAATTAGAAAATAAATTTGAAGGCAAGAATTTTGTTTTTGATGAGCGATTGGGCGAGCGAATTTCTGACAAAATAATCAGCAATTGTCACCAATGTGGCAAGCCATCCGATACGCATATTAATTGCCGCAATGTAAACTGCAATTTACTATTTATACAATGCGAAAATTGTAAAAAAGAAAATAAGGGATGTTGCTCGCCAGAGTGTATTAAAGTCGCAAATTTGCCAATAGAAAAACAAGAAGAAATCAGGAAAGGACAACAAAATAAAAAGCGTTTTCATAGCCACAGCAAAGTAGATTTAAGTAAAGCATTTAATAAAAAAAATGATTAGAATAACAAAAGCATTCAAACTGGAAATGGCACATGCCCTACATGGCTATGATGGGCTATGCAAAAATATTCACGGACATTCCTATAAATTGTGGGTAACTATAAGAGGAGAAATAAGAAATGAAAAAGGATATCAAAAGGATGGGATGGTGATGGATTTTGATGTTATCAAGCAAATTGTAAAACCAGAAATTATAGATAAATACGACCACTCTTTGGTTTTAAATGCTAATTCGCCACATGCTGCAATTGATTTGTCCGCATTTGAAAAAGTATTTTACCTGCCCTACCAACCTACTTCCGAAAATTTGGTGTTGGATTTTGCCAGCATAATTAAAGGCAAACTTCCATCTCATATAGAATTATACAAAATAGTTTTGTCGGAAACAGATACTTCCTTTGCAGAGTGGAATATGGAGGATATTTAATCTTCACTTACTTCAAGCAAGCGCCTACGATAAACCGAAAATAATTTGGATTTTGAAATATAGCCCACATATTTTCCTTTTTTGAGCACAGGGAGATTCCATGCCCCAGTATCTTTAAAAATAGCAGTTACTTCTTCCATTGTGTTATGGGTGGAAAGCACTCCCAGTGGCGCTCGCATCATGCTGGTAACCGTTTCACTTTGGTATAAACTTTGGTCGAACATAATCCCTCTTACATCATCCATAGCCACGATTCCTAAAAAAGTATTTTCACTATCCACTACAGGAAAAATATTCCGTTTGGAATTAGCAACAATTTTCACGAATTCTCCCAATATCATGGAAGGATTTACTATTGATAAATCTTTCTCTATTATTTTTTCCAATTTTATTCTTGATAAAATTGCCTTGTCTTTATGATGGGTAACCAAATCGCCTCTTTTTGCCAATTGCATGGTAAATACCGAATGTGGAACAAAATAAGTAGAAGTAATATAGGCAATGGAAGAGCTTATCATTAGTGGGATAAAAAGCTGATATCCAGATGTAATTTCTGCAATAAGGAAAATGGCAGTAAGTGGTGCGTGCATCACCCCAGCCATAAGTGCTGCCATGCCAACCAATGCAAAATGGCTTTCTGATAAATTATTAAGACCTAGAAAAGCCAAAGATTTTGAAAAAATGACTCCCAAACTAGCGCCCATAAAAAGTACTGGAGCAAAAATACCACCAACTCCTCCAGCCCCAATTGTTGCGGAAGTAGCAATCACTTTCAAAAGAAAAAGTCCAATCAAAAACAATAATAAATTTTGATTATTTTCTACTATATCAGCAGAATTTCCACTGGTTAATTTATTGATAAACTCATAACCCTCACCAAAAAGTGGTGGAAACAGATATATTAAAATACTAAGAATGCTTCCCCCTAAAATAATTTTCCAAAAGCGTTTTTTTATACGTTTGAATTTAGTAGTTACAAAAGTATAGCAGTGGTAAAAATAGACAGAAGTAAATCCTGCCAACAATCCTAATCCTACATAAAGTAATAAATCATTTAAAGCGAAACCACCTTGGATACTGACAGGCAATAATAACTCTTCCCCTAAAAAAAATCGACTTGTCATCACAGCAGAAACAGAAGCAAGTAAAAGAGGAATTAAAGATGCCATGGTTAAATCGAGCATAATTACCTCAATAGCAAAAATAATAGCAGCAATGGGTGCCTTGAAAATAGCGGCAATAGTTCCAGCAACTGCACAGCCAATAAGTAATGTTTTACTTTTATAATTGAGATGAAATAATTTTGACAGCCGAGAACCAATTGCCGAACCACTAACAGCTGTTGGGGCTTCCAAGCCAACCGAACCGCCAAAACCAACCGTAAGAGCAGAGGATATAATTGGCGAAAACATTTGATGCCACCGCATGATACTATTGCGCTTGGAGATGGAATACAAAATAGAAACAAAGCCTCTATTCCCTGGTTTTTTTAGGATGTATTTTAGAAATAAGTAAACAAGCGCTATTCCAATTAAAGGATAGAAGAAATACAAATAATCATTCCAATTTATCCTTATTCCAGTAGTTAGAAACTCCTCAATAAAGAAAACGGAATTTTTAATAATTACAGCAATTATTCCTGAAATTAGTCCAATGATAATACTCAGAATATAAATAAATTGCTTGTGGTTTAGGTGCTTTAATCGCCAAACTAAAAAGCGTTTTAATAGCGACTTGTTTTCCATTTTAAAGAAGTCTAATATTTAACTCTTTCAATTGTTCCTCATCAATATCGGATGGCGAGTCAATCATCACATCTCTACCCGAGTTATTCTTTGGGAATGCAATAAAATCACGGATGCTTTCTTGTCCTCCCATTATTGCACATAAACGATCAAACCCAAAGGCAACTCCACCATGGGGTGGCGCTCCATATTCAAAGGCCTCCATCAAAAATCCGAATTGTTCTTTTGCCTCTTCTTCCGTAAATCCTAAATGCTTAAACATGAGTTGTTGCAAGGCTCTATCGTGTATTCTTATACTTCCACCACCTATCTCATTTCCGTTCATCACAAGGTCATAAGCATTGGCACGCACTGCTGCTGGGTCAGTATCTAGTTTTGCAATATCTTCTGGCTTTGGTGAGGTAAACGGGTGGTGCATTGCATGGTATCTTTCTGTGTCCTCATCCCATTCTAATAGTGGAAAATCCAACACCCATAAGGGGGCGAATACTTCAGGATTTCTAAGCCCTAGTTCTTCTGCTAAGTGCAAACGCAAAGTCCCTAAGGCCTTTCTTGTTTTGTCTACACCTCCTGCCATTATTAGTAATAAGTCACCAGGTTCACATCCTGCTTTTTCGGCCCAAGCTTTTCTAGCTTCTTCATCAAAAAACTTATCTACTGTCGATTTTGATGTTCCGTCCTCATTGTACTTGCAATAGATAAGTCCTGTTGCGCCAACTTGTGGTGTTTTTACAAAATTTACTAAGGCATCTAATTGCTTACGCGTATAATTCGCACATCCTTTCGCATTGATGGCAACTACTAATTCTGCATTGTCAAACACCCCAAAATCTTCCCCTTGGCACTGTTCATTCATTTCTACAAAGGCCATATCAAAACGAATATCTGGCTTGTCCGAACCATACAAACGCATGGCATCATCATAGGTCATTCTTGGAAATTCATTCAGCTCAACCCCTTTTACTTCTTGTAGTAAATGGCGCGTTAATCCTTCAAACATATTCAGGATATCTTCTTGTTCTATAAAAGACATTTCACAGTCAATCTGAGTAAATTCTGGCTGACGGTCAGCACGCAAATCTTCATCTCTAAAGCATTTTACGATTTGATAATATTTATCAATTCCACCCACCATAAGCAGTTGCTTAAAAGTTTGTGGCGATTGTGGCAGGGCATAAAACTGCTTTTCATTCATTCTGCTTGGCACTACAAAATCCCTTGCTCCCTCAGGAGTTGATTTGATTAAGTAAGGCGTTTCTACTTCAATAAATCCTTGGTTATCCAAGTAACTTCTTGTTGCTTTTGATACTTTATGCCTTAGCATTAAGTTTTCTTTTATCGGATTTCTTCTAATATCCAGATAACGATACTTCATTCTTATTTCATCCCCACCATCTGTTTCGTTTTCTATGGTAAAAGGAG
>LWDU01035049.1_pt1 | contig 17344 bp, 14 predicted proteins | sample 727161 | NCBI WGS metagenome assembly LWDU01 (sample SAMN04566230, study PRJNA314399) | hydrothermal vent metagenome | isolation source: deep sea hydrothermal plume seawater | place: Mexico: Gulf of California, Guaymas Basin | collected 2004-07-11
TCGTACTCGTCCCCGTGATTGCCTGCCATAATCAATACGCGCGGCCCGTCGCCATGGCGTATGGATACGGCTGGTATAGGCAGCCAGCCGTAGGCTGAGCGATGGACTGAATGGGGTATGCGCAGACAACCGATTTCCTTTCCTTGTGCGGTCAGGTCAATGTCCGGCGTGATCTTTGAGCGGGCAAATTGCATGTCGCAATAGTAGCGGATCCAAAGTTTTTGGCACAGTGCCTGGTCGTTGGATGCGCCCTATGGTCTCTCGGGGGGGGGCGACAGACTTCGACAGATTGATGGTAGTGTCAGCTTTAATTGTTGGTGTAGGTCTAAATCACCTCGCTCGACAAAAATACAACAGCCTGGAGATTAGCGATGAATAGCAGTGATCTTTGTTTTACCTCTGCGGTGGATCTTGCGCGGGAATATCGGGCCGGCACCTTGTCGCCCGTCGAAGTGGTTGACGCGATTCTGGAACGTATCGACGGCTTGAATACGGTGCTGAACGCATTTCTGACGGTTACCCCCGACCAGGCACGGGACGAAGCGAGAGCCGCGGAATTGAGATTTCGCCAGAAGAAATCAATCGGGCCGCTCGACGGCATTCCCTATTCCCTCAAAGATCTCGAACACACCGCTGGAATCAGAACCACTTTTGGTTCGAAGTGGTTTGCCGATCACGTTCCAGTAGTCGACGGTTATTTGCCGAGTCGGCTGAAGAAAACGGGGGCGGTGTTACTCGGTAAGACCAACACGTCTAACTTTGGTTACAAGGACATGTGTGACAATTTCCTTGGATCGCCATGTAGTAACCCTTGGTCACTTGATCGAACCTCTGGCGCTTCGTCAGGTGGTGCCGGTGCGGCAGTGGCTGCAGGCCTTGGGCCGTTGGCCCATGGGTCAGACGGTGCAGGGTCCATACGCATCCCAGCCGCGTTGTGTGGGGTTTTCGGACTGAAGCCAAATTTTGGCCGCGTGCCCTCTGGACCGACAGATGATGTTTTTGCCACGCGTTCACATAGTGGACCGATGACGCGAACGGTTCGAGATGCTGCCATGTTTCTGGAAGTAATGGCGGGTCACGATCCACGAGACATTTTTTCGCTTGGTGAACCGGTGACGGGTTGGTTAGCAGCGTGTGAGGGTGATTTAACTGGGCTTCGTATCGCCTGGAGCGGTGATTTGGGCTACGCGGCCGTCGAGCCTGAGATACGAGCCATCACCACCCGGGCCGCACAAGTCTTTTCCGACTTTGGTTGTAAAATCGAGGAATGTGATCCTGCGTGGACGGATCCGCGTGATTTTCATAAGGTCATTTACGAGGTTGCGGTCGCGGCGCGTCAGCGAGAGCGAGTGGCGGAGCACCCGGAGTGGATTGAGGATACGCTCATGCAGATGGTAGAGAATGCGAGTCAGGTGACCGCCATAGAACATGCTACCGCGTTGCTGGCGAGATCACAGCTGCTCGGAGAAGCCCAACGCTTTTTCTCTGAATTTGATCTTCTGCTCACCCCCCAGATGCCGGTCGCGGCCTGGTCGAAAGTGCCGGGTCCGCGCGAAGGACCTCAGGAGATTGATGGTCGTCCGACCCCGACAATGTTTGATCGGTTGCCGTTCACCTATCCGTTCAACCTGACCGGTCAGCCTGCGGCCAGCGTGCCTTGCGGATTCACATCTGATGGTTTGCCGGTGGGGTTACAGATCGTCGGCCGCTGGCGTGATGAGGCAACGGTGCTGCGCGCTGCGGCGTGTTTCGAAGCGGCGCAGCCTTGGGCAGCGGTTCGCCCGACTATCGGTTAGACACAGATTAATGAACTACTGAAAAAAATGATGAACGAGTGGGCTAGTGGCCAGGTGCGTGAGCCTGGTAAATCAGCGTGAGTCGGCGAGGGCAAAGAACGCAGGCACGAGCAGCGCGAGTGACGGCGCGCCAGGGCGGTAGTGCATTGCAACAGGCACCGTGGTCGGTGCTTGAGAATAATTCGCCACCACTTGAGTTGCTGTCGGTTGATACTCTCTTTACTGGAAGAGCAGGGACTCGAAGTGTTGGGTGCCCGCGCGCGTAATCTTTTCAAAGCGGCTGGGGCGCAGGTCAATAACGATGTCGTATGTCTTGACCGAGCGTTGGTTTTAGAATTAATTGCGAAGGCGCCATCGTCTTTTACGATCACCCCACGCAATCCGGCAAGAGCGATTCACCTTGGTGGTAATCGAATTTACTTCGGTATGGTTTCTGGGCCGCCCAACGTACACGATTGTATTAATGGGCGTCGCGCGGGTAATTTTGACGATTATCAGAAACTGATCAAGTTGGGACACAGTTTGAACGCCATTAGTTTGTTTGGTAACCAAACGGTGGCGCCGACCGATCTTCCGGTCAATACTCGTCACCTCGACTGTTACCGATCCAATCTAACGCTAACAGACAAGGTGTTCTCTGCTGTTCCCATTGGCGCGATTCGAGTCAGAGATGCGGTCCAGATGTGTGCATTGGCTCAAGGATTGACTATGGAGGAGGTTAGCGTTCGACCGGTGTTGGTGGGCAACATCAATATCAATTCACCGCGTCGGCTGGATGGGGCGATGGCGGAAGCGGCTATCGAGTTGGCAATGTTGGGACAGCCAGTGATCGTGACCCCGTTCACGTTGATGGGCGCCATGGCGCCCGTGACGTTGGCGGCAGCCTTGGTACAACAGAATGCAGAAGCACTGTTTGGTGTTTGCCTCGTTCAATTAGCATGTAACGGTGCACCAGTGGTGTATGGTGGTTTTACTTCGAATGTTGATATGCGCTCCGGTGCTCCCGCCTTTGGTACGCCCGAGAATGCGAAGGCAAATTTGGCGGGGGGGCAATTGGCCCGGCGTTACGGCCTACCCTATCGCACCAGCGGTTGTAACGCGTCCAATGTGGTAGATGCACAGGCCGTTTACGAGACGCAGATGTCGTTGTGGAGTGCTGTTCTAGGCCATGGCAATCTTGTTTACCATGCGGCAGGTTGGCTTGAGGGGGGATTGGTTGCATCATTCGAAAAGGTGGTTATCGATGCCGAAATGCTCGGCGCAATGGCTGCCGTTTTTGCACCAATAGAGGTAAACGAACAGGAACTTGGGTTGTCTGCAATTGCCAGCGTCGAACCGGGAGGGCATTTCTTTGGGGCTGAACACACGATGGCACGATACGAAAATGCGTTTTATCAACCACTGGTCAGTGATTGGCAGAATCATGAAAATTGGGTGCTCGCAGGTGGACTAGATACGACTCAGCGCGCGACACAACTTTGGCAATCAGTGCTTGCAAATTACCAGTTGCCGATGTTAGATCCGGTCTGCGGTGAGGCGCTTGACGACTATGTGGCGAAGCGAAAAAACGAGATCGGCAATAATGATCTTGACTAGTAAGAAAAATATTAATCAACCGAGATAGTGAACGGGACATGAAGACTCAGGCACAAGTCGTGGTCGTCGGCGGTGGTGTAGTGGGCTGTTCAGTGTTGTATCACTTGACCAAGCTAGGTTGGTCTGACGTGGTATTGCTTGAGAGAAAAGAACTTACCTCGGGATCGACCTGGCATGCAGCGGGTGGAATGCACACCATTAACGGTGACCCAAGCGTCGCTAAATTGCAGCAGTACACCATAGAGCTCTACCGCGATATAGAAGAGATTTCAGAGCAATCAATTGGGCTGCACATGACTGGCGGTGTCATGCTGGCGGCGACGCCGGCTCGCTTCGATTGGCTAAAGAGTATTCATGCGAAAGGTCGGTACTTGGGCATGGAGACAGAAATCATCAGTGCTCGCGAAGCAGCTGAGATCATGCCGTTGATTGACCCTAGTCAATTTGAAGGCGCCATGTTCGACCCGATTGAGGGCCATCTTGATCCGAGCGGCACCACCTACGCGTATGCCAAGGCGGCGCGAAAGAATGGAGCCACCATCTATACACAGACTCGAGTGACCGATCTTCATCAGCGGGCCGACGGTAGTTGGCGTGTGATGACTGAGGGGGGCGAGATTGTTGCTGAACACGTGGTTAATGCGGGCGGTCTTTGGGCGCGTGAGGTGGGTCGCATGGTCGGTTTGGAATTGCCTGTTCTTGCCATGGAGCACATGTATCTAATCACTGAGGACATGCCGGAAGTCACGGCGTTTAATGAGGCCTCTGGTAAGGAGATGATGCACGCGGTTGATTTTGACGGCGAGATATATGTGCGTCAGGAACGAAAGGGTATGCTCATGGGCACTTATGAGAAAGCCTGTGTCCCCTGGTCACCGACCCAGACACCATGGGATTTCGGTCAGGATCTGTTACCAGCGGATCTTGATCGTATCGCACCGTCGCTCGAGATAGGTTTCCAGCATTTCCCGGCTTTTCAGCAGGCGGGTATTAAGCAGATTATCAATGGCCCATTTACGTTTTCGCCTGATGGCAATCCCCTGGTGGGGTCGATCAAGGGGTTGCCCGGGTTTTGGTGTGCCTGCGCTGTGATGGCGGGTTTCAGTCAGGGCGGTGGCGTGGGTTTGGCACTGGCCAATTGGATAGTCGAGGGCGACCCCGGATTTGATGTCTGGGCAATGGACGTAGCCCGATTTGGGGACTGGACCACTTTGCCGTATACGAATGCAAAGGTGAAGGAAAACTATTCTCGCCGTTTTTCTATCCGCTTTCCCAATGAAGAACTGCCTGCGGGTCGGCCTCTGCGCACGACACCGGTCTACGATCAACTGCTGGCCGCTGGTGCTCAGATGGGCGAGGCCTATGGGCTTGAGCAGCCGTTATGGTTCGCGCCTGACGGGGTGAAGGATGAATTTTCCTGGCGCCGTTCAACTGATTTCGAACATGTTGCGGCTGAAGTAAGCGCAGTGCGGGAGGGCGTCGGTTTAATGGAGATATCAGGCTTTGCCAAGTATTCTATCTCGGGCGTAGGTGCCCCAGCATGGTTGGATGAATTACTGGCTTGTCGCTTGCCCGAAGAAGATCGAATGACCCTGGCTCCCATGCTGAATTCGAACGGAAAACTGATTGGTGATTTTAGCCTAGCTAATCTGGGAGGCAATGAATATTTTGTTGCCGGCGCTGGTGTTGCCGAGGCGTACCACATGCGTTGGTTTCTGCAGAATCTCCCTGACGATGGCTCGGTGGAGGTAATGCCACATGGTGCTGGCATCGTTGGTCTTTCGATTGCGGGTCCCAAGTCTCGTCAGGTCTTGGCTTCGGTGACGTCCGAAGACGTTTCGGCTAACGCGTTCACTTTTATGGATATTCGGGAAATGGATGTTGGTATGGCGCCGTGTCTGGTGGGCCGTGTCAGCTATACCGGAGATCTGGGGTACGAGATTTGGATGGAGCCGGAGTATCAACGGCATGTGCTAGGGGTGTTGCTGGCAGCCGGCGCAGAGCATGGCCTACGCCTTTTTGGGTCCCGGGCACTCAATGCCCTGCGATTGGAAAAGAATTTTGGCTCATGGGCGCGGGAATACCGGCCGATCTATGGACCTTATGAGGCCGGTATGGGTCGCTTTGTCGCCCTGAAAAAACAAGCTGATTTTATCGGCAAGTCAGCGGCAATGGCAGAAAAGGAACACGGCGGTACGATGCGGTTACGCACTTTTGTCGTGGATACAAAAGATGCGGACGTGATAGGCGACGAAGCAATCTGGTTAAACGGTGAGGTGAGAGGTTGGGTGACCTCTGGCGGTTATGCGCACGGTTCGTCTGTATCGGTTGCTATGGGTTATGTGCCGTGGGCTTGCGCGAACGAAGATGATGGTTGGGAAATTGAGATTCTGGGCGAACGTCGGAGTGCAAAATTACAGGTGGCGCCCTTGTTTGATCCAAAAGCAGAGCGAATGCGTGGTTAGCCGAGGTGCTGCGAAAGCCCCATGTGACGCGATTTGGGGCAGGTGACGTGGCTCGGTGAGAGGGGTTTAACATGATGAGTCCAGGCGACCAGATGCCTGAAGCCGTCACTCAATCGGAGATGCGTGCGGATGACCGTGCCGCTTGGTTTGCCCAAGATTTCGATGGTAATGACGACTGGATCTACCGTTTTACTCACGCGGATTTGAATGAACTAACTCGCGCGGCTGCCCACAGCACAAGAGTGCCGCTGCCCGAACTGCAGGCGGGTGATTTTCCACTGGACGGGTTGGCTGTTACGCTTGCCGAGCTTCGGCGAGAGATTCTCCAAGGGCGAGGATTCGTGTTGCTGCGTGGACTGCCTGTCGGTGAGTGGTCGCCCGCTTTAACGGCGAGGATCTACTACGGAATGGGTTGTCATATGGGTCAGGCCGTCTCGCAAAATGCGTCGGGCCATCTTCTGGGTCATGTCAAGGATCTTGGCAAAGATCCTTTCGATCCCGTGACTCGGGTTTATCAAACCAACTACCGGCAGCCCTTTCACACGGACTCCACCGATATTGTCGGTTTATTGTGCTTAAAAACGGCTCGCCGGGGTGGGGCAAGTGCTATCGCGTCATCTACAAGCGCCTTTAACGTGTTGGCCGAGCAACGACCCGACCTCCTCGAGGTTTTGTGCCAGCCTTTCTATGTGGATCGAAAAGACGAGATACCTCTGGGTAAAGAGCCGACGTATCAATTGGCTGTGTTTCATCGACACGCGGGTTATGTCACGTGTATTTATTCCAGGGATTTTATCGAAGCGGCGCAACGTTTTGACGAGGTACCGCGGTTGCTCCCCGAACAGATTGAGGCTATGGATTTGCTCGACAATTTGGTTGCGAGTGACCGCTTGCGTTTCGACATGGTGTTTGAACCTGGGGATATTCAGTTGTTGCACAATCATCAAATCCTGCACTCGCGAACGACTTACGAAGATTGGCCAGAGATAGAACATCGGCGTCACCTGCTCCGGTTATGGCTTTCTACTGCAGATGGTCGACCTTTGCCGCTGGCATTTGAAGAGCGCTACGGAACGATTACACCTGGCATGATTCGGGGTGGTATTCGCGTTTCGGGTTCTGTGTTGAATGCGCCCATAGAGCCGTAAACGAGTTGATTGAGTCACCGCTATGAACCACTACGACAGAAACAATGTCTAGAGCGTGAGTGCATGAAACGGGGCAATGGAATTTTCAGATCCGCCCGTTAACCTCGACGTTGTTCGTCGTTATCGGTGTGATCGATTGCGCCAGGAAATGTTACGTCACGACGTAGCAGGGTTGCTCCTGTTTGACCAGATGAACACGCGCTACGCTACTGATGCGACCAACATGCAGGTGTGGTGCTCGCATTATGAAACGCGCTGTGTGTTTGTTGCACTGGATGGACCGGTTGTTTTGTTTGACTACGCTAACCATCCGTATCTGGCACAAGATCTGCCGACCGTTGATGAGTATCGCAAATTGCCGGCGTTTTACTACTTTGCGCGTGGCAATCGTGGGCCGGAGTTCGTTCTGCGTTTTGCCGATGAGATTGATGATCTGATGCGCCGCCATGGTGGCGGTAATCGGCGACTGGCCATTGATGTATTGTCATTTCCCGCAACCGACGCGTTACGGGCCAAGGGGCTTGAGCTTGTGGAGGGGCAGCAAGTGACCGAGCGCGCCCGGGCGATTAAGTCGAGTGAAGAAGTAGCGTTGATGCGGGCGTCTGTGGCGGTGTGCCAGGCGGGAATGGATAGCATGCGCGAAGTGCTGGAGCCGGGCATTACAGAAAATGCGCTGTGGGCGAGATTGCATGAAACCAATATTCGTCTCGGCGGGGAATGGATCGAGACGCGCTTGCTTTCATCGGGTCCCAGGACCAATCCGTGGTTTCGGGAATGCTCGATGCGGCAGATAGAAAAGAATGACGTGGTCAGTTTCGATACGGATCTGGTTGGCCCCTATGGCTATTGCTCAGACATCTCACGAGCATGGGTATGCGGTGATCGACCGAACGATGAACAACGGCGACTGTATGCAATCGCTTATGAACAGATTGAACACAATATCTCCGTCCTGCGAGTGGGGATGAGTTTCCGTGATCTGGCGCAGGCCTGTTGGCCTATCCCGGAGGCATTTCTCGCGCATCGATACAGTTCTGCCATCCACGGTGTTGGCTTGGCTGATGAATACCCCAGCATTAAGCACTGGTGTGATTTCGAGGGCGGTGGCTATGATGGGGTGATTGAGGCGGGAATGACGCTTTGTGTAGAGTCGTTTATCGGCAGCGAAGGGGGGCGTGAAGGCATCAAACTGGAAGAGCAAGTGTTGGTTACAGAAGATCGCGTTGAGCGGCTGTCGACTTACCCCTATGAAATTGATTGGCTATAGAGGCGAGTTATGTATTGTCAACTGATGATGTGATTATTTGGTTTGAGTAACACCTAATATCGAGTCGATGAACAGTAATCATGACAGGCGTAGTGTGGCCGGGACGAGCGGGGCGTATCGCTACCGCTTTACTGTGTTTACCCCCACATTTAATCGGGCTGACACCTTGTCTCGAGTGTATGACTCGCTGTCGGTGCAGACCTTTGATGATTTCGAATGGCTTGTCATCGACGATGGTTCCACGGATGGAACGAGAAAATTGGTAGCGTCTTGGCAAGACGACTCGACCTTTCCTATTCGCTACCTGCACCAGCCGAACTCGGGAAAACATTTGGCCCATAACTGGGCGGTGGAAGAGGCGTTAGGCGAGTTATTTCTGGTGCTGGACTCTGACGATGCTTGTGTTCCCGATGCGTTGGAGCGTTTTGTGTTCCACTGGGAGTCAATTCCCCCAGACCAGCGAGAACGGTTTTCCGCAGTGACGGCGCTGTGCATGAACCCTGACGGGCAGTTGGTGGGTGATCGCTTTCCCAATGATGTGCTCGACTCAGATGCGTTGGAATTAATCTATCGCTATCGTGTGCGAGGTGAAAAATGGGGATTTCATCGAACCGATGTTCTGCGGCAATTCCCGTTTCCACTGCGCCCGCGTTTATACATCCCTGAAGGTGTGGTGTGGAACGCGATTGCCCGTGAGTACCAAACTCGTTATGTCAACGAAATGCTCAGGATCTATTTTGTTGGTGCTACGGGTCGCGATGATCAGTTGATCCGTCGCATCCCCTCAGGTGAGCGGGCGGCGGGTCACGCACTGCAGCACGAAAGTGCGCTCAATCAAGAGATTAACTGGTTCGGCGCGATTCCTGGCGCGTTTTTTCGCTCCGCTGTTCATTACACACGCTTTTCATTTCTCGGCCACCAAGGTGTGGCAGCCCAGGCGAGTCGTCTGACCAACCCCTTGGCGCGCCTGCTGTGGGTGTTGATGTTGCCGCTGGGGTGGGTTTCATACCGTATTGACCTTCGAAGGATGGCGCATATCCGTCGATCTGGCACGCCGCCGTATAAGCACGACAAAGAATAAAACAGCATACTTAAAAGCCTCGTCCGTAACCCATCAAAAGGCGAGCAGCGCTGGAGATTGACAGGTGACAGAATCCATTACTATCGATTGCCTACAGTACGCAGCGTGGTCGGAAAAAATATTTCGACAGATGCGGCAGGGGGGGGTTGACGCGGTACACGTCACCATCGCCTATCATGAGACTTTTCGAGAAACGGTTGCCAATATTGAAGAGTGGAATCGACGCTTTTCTGCATATCCAGAGTTGATTGTTCATGCCTGTTCGGCGGCCGATGTTCGGGCGGCTCGTGAGCAAGAGCGTACGGCCATTATTTTCGGTTTTCAGAATTGTTCGCCAATTGAAGATGACCTTGGCCTGGTCCAGGTGTGGCATCGGATGGGTGTTCGGTTCATGCAGTTGTCCTATAACAATCAGAGTCTTTTAGCGACAGGATGTTACGAGCGCGAAGATCCTGGTATCACTCGAATGGGTCGTCAGGTTATCAAAGAAATGAATCGGGTTGGCATGGTGATCGACATGAGCCATTCATCCGAGCGCTCTACTTTAGAGGCGATCGAGATTTCCGAGCGACCTATCGCAATCACCCATGCGAACCCAGCGAACTGGCATCCAGCGTTACGCAACAAATCAGACGATATCTTGCGTGAATTGGCTAACTCCGGTGGGATGATTGGATTTTCGTTTTATCCACATCATTTAAAGGGTGGCAGTGATTGTACGTTGGCCAGTTTCGCGAACATGGTGCGGACAATGGCAGATCGCTTGGGAATAGCGCATCTTGGTATTGGCAGTGATCTGTGTCAGGACCAGCCGGACGGCGTAGTGCACTGGATGCGTAACGGTCGCTGGACGCAGGAGACAGATTATGGTGAAGGCTCATCGAAACAAGCCGGATTTCCTGAACAACCCACCTGGTTTCAGGATAACCGCAGTTTTCCCGGCCTGCGTCAAGCGTTACTCAGTGAAGGATTTGATGCACGTGAAGTCGGTCAGTTGATGGGTGAGAACTGGCTGCGTTTCTTTGAAGCCTCGTTTACGGCGCAAGCGTGAGTTAAGCCTTTTGAGCCTGAGTCCAATGCGATTGCCCTCAGAGGTGATGCGTCCTGAGCGTATGGGGGCCGCTTTTCCTACCCGCCTGAGTTTCATGCGTTCACTGGTTCGTCGTTTACACCGGGAGCAATGGCAAATAGAGTCGACGGCCTTTGATCTAGACGACCAGGGTTATGGTCATGCGATTTATGCGGCTCGTGGACCGCATAGAACCTATAGCCTGATGGTGTTTTCAAATCCGCTTCGTGACGATCAGCGAACGGATCGAGTGATCGCTGAATCGTGGGATGCGTGTTTTGTGTTATTCGACGGCCTGCCAACCAGCGCGGAGGTTAAGCGATTGGCAGTCCAGGCGCCGCGTCAGGAGGGAGGGCGCTTTTGTTCGTCTGACTTGATCTTATCGCGGGCCAATCGTAGTGTGAGACTCTATGAACATGTGCGGGATGCATTAGCCGAGGGTAGGCAGCCAGACATTGCACGTCTGGCCGAAGTTGGCTATCTGATGCGAACTACCGCAGTTTATGGCAACGGGAAATTTGGCACTTGTGATAGGGAGCGTCTGACCGATCGTCCGGAGTTCGCCGGCCCATTCCAAGCCGAGATGCTGATTGTCTACCTGATTCGCTGTTTTACGCTCGATCATGTTGAACATGTCGCACGATGCCAGTCGCCGGACACTTTTGTGCCGATGGCGGGTGAAAACAAGCGGTTCCTTGGTATTGGCAACGCGACAGGCCTGGGTATGGCACCTTTCCTGATCACGCATCCAGAACTGATTCATTACTGGGCCAACACGCGAGAAATCGCGTTACAGAAAGTACGTTCCACGCAGTGGGCGCAAGGGCAGGTTCGACAACGCTTTTACGAGCTTCTGCAGCGGGTGAAGGGCCATGTGGCTGATTGGTGCGTTGCAGATGAGGTGCAGCGGCGACGGATTGACGAATTGTCATCAGACCTGGTTCGTCTGTGCGCATGGGTGGATAGCGAAACATCACCTCTTGAGCGTGAGACACCGTGGGATGCGGTTTATTGCTGGGCTGTGACAGAAGCTTCGATCGAATGTCAGGAACTTGTCGTCAGTCTGCTGATTGAGTTGTATCCAGGCGAGATTGATCCACTTGAGAAGTGCCTGGCAACAGATGTGCGAACACCGTTGGACGGATCCATGCAGATTGGAACATTAAGAAATGTCATTGAACAAGTCTATGCATGGACGTTTGAGAGTGATTTCAACGATAGGGATGCCAATACCTATTTTTGGTACTACTCCGAGGACAAAATGGAACCGCGTCTTGGATTCCGTGATAACGAAGCGGGTACCGAGCGTGAAATGCCGATCGCGGTGGCGCGCGATGTCCAGCGTTTGTACCAGTGCCTGTCGTCGTTTAGTGTGGTTACGCCGGTAGCCACCTTGCTGATGCAATACCCGGTGCATCGACACACGGTCGGCCGTGTGCAGACTATTGCGCAATACCCTTACGGAGAGGTGCAGGCCAATCTGATTGCGCTCGGGAGCCGACCTATCGATCTGTTGCGCTGGAAGCTTGCATTTTTTGGTGCATCAAAGTTTGACCCCAAGTCGAATCTGTGGACGCGTATTACCCTGTACCAGGGCGCACCATTCCCCTGTGATCTGCCCCAGCTCGATGCGGATGACTGGTGCTTTCCAGTTCGTCCTCGAGTGGCATGATGCAGGCGTCTCTGGCGGAAGCGGAGAGTTTAGTATTGAAAGCAGCCGTTGGGGCTGGTCTTGAGCCGGGTTTGGCTAGCCTCAGTGCACGGGCAACTCGTTGGTTATGTCAGTATGGTTTGCCAGGAACAAGGCTTGTGGTGCGGGCCTTGACCAATTGGCTGGAACGGCGATCCGTGGGCGTCAAGTGGACGGAGGAGAGGAAGCTGTGTGCGGTCACTGAAAATCAGATGGTATCGGTCTTGTACGCTGGCGCGGTGGTAATCGATCATCGGTCATTGGTTCGAGCGCCGATGACGGTTACCTCTCCGGACGAACCTTTGTTGTTGCTCGCAATGGTGGCGCATGCGATGGGGGATGGTTCGGTGAAGGTCGCATGGTCCGATTCGTCGGGTACTCGACAGGGCCTGCAGGTGGACAATGATGGCTGTACATTCTTAGGAGTAGGCAACTGCCCGTTGCATCGACCGGGAACTCTTGACTTGTGTCTCACCTGTGATTGGAATCCGCCCGCGATCACTGGATCGGTCTTGTGGAATGATGCCGCATTAGTTCATCGTCAGGAAAGCGTTTATAAAAACGGTGTGGGAATAGAGCAGGCCGAATTGCTGTTCCTCCATCAATGGGGTGCGAAAACGCTGATTCCAGATTCTGATATTTCACGAGAAAAGGGAGCTGGCGCCGGTCGTATTGACACGGATTGACGGTTTCTGGAGCAACAAAACAAGATGACTGAACAGAAACTTTTACTGGATGAAGTGCAGGAACTGGCTGAAGCGGCTTTACTGAACGTTGGAACGGCACCAATAGCGGCACGATCGTTGGCTAGGGCGGTTATGGCGGCGGAGCGTGATGGTATTCGCAGTCACGGGTTGATTTATGTTCCGATTTATTGCGAACACGTGATGTGTGGAAAGGTGGATGGGCAGGCTATGCCGGTTCAACGGCACCAGACGGGCGGTGCTATTGTGGTGGATGCCGGTACGGGATTTGCACATCCGGCGATCGACCTTGGTTTTGAAGCGCTGATTCCGGCGGCGCATCAACAAGGTTGCGCTTGTCTCGTTATCAGGAATTCATATAACTGCGGGGTGCTTGGTTACCATGTCGAACGCCTTGCTGAGGCGGGCTTGGTAGCGTTCGGGTTTACTAATGCACCGGCATCGATCGCACCGCACGGCGGCCATAAAGCGGTCATCGGCACCAATCCACTGGCATTTGCCGTGCCTGGCCCAGATGGACCGGCATTCGTGATTGACCAGAGTGCCAGTGTTGTCGCACGTAGCGAGGTCATGACTCGGGCACGCGAGGGTCGTTCGCTACCGCTAGGATGGGCCTTGGATGAAGCCGGAGAACCGACCACCGATGCAGAGCAGGCGATGCGAGGAACAATGGTGCCTAGTGGGGGCTATAAGGGCTTTTCTGCCGGCTTACTAGTCGAGGTAATGGCCGCTGCACTGAGCGGGGCAATGTTGGGTCAACACGCCAGTGCATTCTCTGGCACTGTGGGGGGGCCACCCCGGACGGGACAGTGTTTTATTGCGCTTTCACCGGTGCCATTTTCTGACGGAATGTTTGATCAGCGTATCCATGATTTAGTGCTTGCTATCACGGAGCAGGAGGTTGCGCGTCTACCAGGGGCACAGCGCCGCAAACATCGGCAACAAGCTGAAAAGTCAGGCGTAAACATTGACAGTGCGCTTGTTGATCGGGTGCGCGCGATAACGGGCAGTTCGTAGCTGTCGGGATCCGCTGTATTCGGTAGTTTAGGTAATAACCGTAGGAGCAAGGCGATGAGGGTTGGGTTTATTGGCTTGGGCAATGTCGGAGGAAAACTGGCAGGAAGTCTTTTGCGAAATGGCTTTGAACTCACGGTTCGTGATCTTGATGTTGGCGTGGCACAACCACTTCTTTCGCTAGGGGCGAAGTGGGCCGACTCGCCGGCGGTTGTTGCCGGCGAAAGCGATCTGGTCATCACCTGTTTGCCCAGTCCAGCCATCAGCGCGGGGGTGATGGAGGCTGCAGATGGTGTGCTGGTGGGACTGTCGGCAGGGAAGATCTGGGTCGAAATGAGTACCACCGATGAGAGCGAAGTGCGTCGCTTGGGGGATAAGGTCAGGTCATTGGGCGGGGCCCCGATGGATTGCCCCGTATCCGGGGGATGTCACCGTGCGGCGACGGGCAATATTTCTATCTTCGCCGGAGGTGAACGCGAAACATTTGAGCGGGTATTACCCGTCTTGGCTGCAATGGGAAGGCAGATACTGCATACGGGACCCCTGGGCTCTGCATCGGTGCTCAAGGTGGTGACTAACTATTTGGCGTCGGTCCATCTGGTTGCATTGGGTGAAGCCATGATGACCGCAAAGAAATCAGGGCTGGATCTTGCGACGACCTATGAAGGGATTCGTATTTCTTCGGGTAATTCGTTTGTCCATGAGACGGAAAGCCAGGTCATTCTGAACGGTAGTCGCAACATTAATTTCACGATGGATCTGGTTGTAAAAGACATGGGACTTTTTCAGGATTTAGCGGATCGGGCCACAATACCACTGGAGGTTTCACCCCGAGTACTACAATTATTTATGCAGGCGAAGTCGCGCCTGGGAGAGCGAGCTTGGTCGCCGAACATTGTTATGGCCTTGGAAGAGGCCTGTGGGGAAAGGCTGTGGGCACCGGGTTTTCCTTCTGAGATCGTTGATAACGAACCTGAAAGTGTGGGTCGTGAAGTGCGAGTAGGCGGTTCAGCTCAGTGAGTGAGGTTTTTGCTGACAACGAGCTGAGAATAAGATGTGGCGTACGTTAATCAATGACTGATTTAAACGTACCAGGCCAACTGGTACCGGGCGAATTGGCAAGTCAGAGATGGTTGCCACTTGCCGGAGTCTGGTGTTTGTATGCCGCTTTTGGCCTGAACATCGCAAGTCTTGCCCCACTAGTCAGTGTCATTGAATCCGACTTAAGTATCCGTCACGCGCAGATGGGTACGATTCTTGGTGCCTGGCAGTTGGTTTATATAGCAGCGGCCATTCCGTGCGGGATTTTGCTTGACCGAATCGGTGGACGTAGTGCCCTGGTTTTGGGTGGGATTTTGATGGCGGCTTCCGCCATAGCTCGCAGTTATGCCGACGATTATTGGGGGTTTCTCCTCGCCGTGGGTTTGTTTGGGTTGGGCGGGCCGATAATTTCAGTTGGTGCGCCGAAGATCGTCAGTGCTTGGTTTCGGGGATTTATATCACGGGCCCAGGCATCGGGACGATTGTGTGTTTCACCTTGACCAATGCGGTGTTAATGCCATGGGCTGATCAAGACTGGCGTCTGGTGCTCCGTGTTTGGGGTTCGATAACATTGCTGGCTACCGTCTTCTGGTTTGTGTTGATCACGATGGCAGGCAGGGCACCCGTTGAAGTCACGAAACAACGTGTGCGCGGCGCGGGTGTAGTTGAGTTGTTGGCACAGCCTGGCGTGCGTCTATTGATGATAATGGGCATCGGGGTCCTGATGATTACGCACGGATTAGGTAACTGGTTGCCAGAGTTATTGCGAGCCGGGGGAATGACACCGGATCAGGCAGGTTACTTCGCGGCGATTCCGGTGTCCCTGGGGATTCTCGGGGCGTTGGTCATCCCGCGTTTGGCAACTCCGCAATATCGTTATCATGTATTACGTGGGCTTTTTCTCTCTATTGCAGTCGGCTGTGTGTGTTATGCGACCATGGGTCCGGGCATTGGGCTTTTCCCGGGCCTGATCCTCCATGGAATTGCCAGTTCTTCGATGATGACGGTCTTGATTCTTACGATGGTTGAATTGCCGGGTGTCGGTGAGCACCGGGCTGGAACAGCCACTGGGCTTTTTTTCTCAGCTGCCGAGATCGGTGGCGTCGCCGGCCCGGTAGTGCTCGGGATACTGTATGACGTCACGGCGGGTTTTGGTGCCGGCCTTGGATTGTTCGCCGGAGTCGGCTGTGCTCTTTTTCTATCGGTCACTCTGCTAAGTCACCGAGTCAAGCAATCCCCCTAATTCGCCTACTGGAGATCAATCCTGATGAGCCCCCAACCCATTGAATACGATGACGCCTCAAGCGACGTACGCGCGATCTATGATGAGATCAAACAGGCGCGAGGGATTAACGATGTGAATAATTTCTGGAAATATCTGGCCAATGATCCAGTCACGCTGCGCAGAACTTGGCACAGTTTGAAAGAGATCATGGAGCCAGGTGCGTTGGATTCTTTAACCAAAGAGTTGATTTACATCGCAGTGAGTGCGACCAACAACTGTGCTTACTGTATCCGCTCACACACTGCATCGGCGAGTTCGAAAGGCATGACAGATGCGATGTTCGGGGAATTAATGTCGGTGGTGGGAATGGCGAATGAAACAAATAAACTCGTTCACGGTTATCAGATTCCAATTGATTCGGTATAGCGAGTTATATTCTGCCGGCACGGAATGGCGTCACGTGGCGCTCCCTAGGGGAATCGAACCCCTGTTTCCGGCGTGAGAGGCCAGCGTCCTAACCGCTAGACGAAGGGAGCAAGAGATTAAGTGACAGCTTCTCGTGATGCTAGCATAACCATTTGGTTGCAATATGGTCTTTTCAGTCTGATGAGTCATCATTCGGGTTGCCCGATCTGTCGGTTGGGTGAGGTACTGCGTTGACAGAGAGTCGCGACCGAGTCCTGTCCGAGCCGCGTGTGATTGAAGCACGCCAGCATGGGTTATCGCCTTCCGATGTTAGTCCAGGGGCACTCAAAATTGTCCATACCATTCAGGCGGCGGGTTTTTCAGCAGAGTTGGTAGGTGGTTGCGTGAGAGACCTCTTGTTGGGGCATCGTCCTAAGGATTTTGATGTCGTCACCGAAGCCGAGCCAGAGACTATTCAAAACTTATTTCGCCGAGCACGTTTGATTGGTCGTCGCTTTCGCTTGGCACATGTTCGAATGGGTCGCGAGGTTGTGGAAGTGTCCACTTATCGTGCGTTGCCGAATGCCGGTGACGATGGTTATGAGGTGAGTGAAGGGGATGGCCGAATCTTGCGGGATAATGTGTTTGGGGGTCGCGATAGTGATGCGCGGCGCCGAGATTTTTCTGTTAATGCACTTTATTACGACCCAGTCGAAGGCGTATTGTTGGATTACGTTGGTGGGTTTGATGACTTGAACGCAGGGATCTTGCGAATGATCGGTAACCCGGCACGCCGATTTCGGGAAGATCCCGTTCGATTATTGCGTGCAGTGAGATTTTCTT
>LWDU01042772.1_pt1 | contig 17339 bp, 18 predicted proteins | sample 727161 | NCBI WGS metagenome assembly LWDU01 (sample SAMN04566230, study PRJNA314399) | hydrothermal vent metagenome | isolation source: deep sea hydrothermal plume seawater | place: Mexico: Gulf of California, Guaymas Basin | collected 2004-07-11
CTACTCAATAAAAATCAAATACTTTTTACTTATTTGCATTTGTCTGCTGACCCAAAGCAAACAGAGCTATTACTGGCATCAGGTGCAACGTGCATTGCTTACGAAACTATTACGGATGATAATGGACGCTTACCACTACTCCAGCCTATGAGTGAAATTGCCGGCCGAATGTCGATTCAATCTGGAGCACACCATCTGGAAAAAACTCAAGGCGGATCTGGTGTGTTGATTAGTGGTGCTACTGGGGTAAATCCGGCACAAGTATTGGTACTTGGCGGTGGTGTTGTAGGTATGAACGCTGCTAAAGTGGCACTTGGCATGGGCGCTCAAGTGACCATTCTTAATCGATCTCTCTCGAAACGGCTAACGGATTTTCAACAACAACACACCTCTCAATTGTCTATTGATTTATCTAGCCAAGCTAATATTGAACAACAGTTGGCAACTGCTGACTTGGTGATTGGTGCAGCACTTGTTGCGGGCGCTTCAGCACCAAAGTTGATTACTCGAGACATGTTGAAATTAATGAAAAAAGGCTCAATCTTGGCGGATGTGTCAATCGATCAAGGTGGGTGTTTTGAAACCTCAAAAGTTACCACACATGATCAACCAACTTACGTGATTGATGGGATTATTCATTATTGTGTCGGCAATATGCCAGGAGCAGTCGCACAGACTGCGACTTTAGCGCTCACTAATGCCACATTGCCTTATGTTATTAAAATTGCTAATGAAGGCTACCAACAAGCCATGTTGAGTAATCAAAACTTAATGAATGGTTTGAATATCCATCAAGGAAAAGTCGCACACCAAGCAGTAGCTGAAAGCTTAGGTTATCAATATAACCCGGTTAGTTTTTAAACGCCGTATTGGTCACGATACGTTTCAATACGCGCAATTAATACTTGGTCGCTACCTTGTTTCAGATAATCAATTAAATGCGATAAACTGATAATGCTTAAGACTGTAATGCCAAAGTTTTCTTGTACTTCTTGAATGGCTGATTGATCACCCTTGCCTTTTTCTTGACGATCAACCGCAACAATCACGCCTTTGGCTTTAGCGCCATTCGCATCAATAATATCCATTGCCTCACGGATTGCAGTGCCGGCGGTAATCACATCATCAATAATCAATACGTCGCCTTGCAATGCATGGCCAACAATACTGCCGCCCTCGCCATGGGTCTTGGCTTCTTTACGATTAAAACTATAAGGCACATTCATACCAAATGAATCGTTCAGTGCCATTGCACAAGCAGTGGCTAACGCATCAAACTCTAATCCACTTTCAGTAATGGCTTGGGCATAAAACTTGCCTAATTTTGAGAGGTGCTCGCCAGTATTAAACGAGCCTGCATTAAAGAAATAAGGACTAACACGGCCAGATTTAAGCGTGAATTCACCAAATTTTAGTGCGCCAATTTCTAACATAAAATCCACAAAGTCTTTCTGATACTGCTGCATACAATCCTCTTAAATCATTAAAATATTTCCAATGAAGAGAATTATAACGGCTAATGTCAACGGAATTCGTGCAGCTGAGCGAAAAGGTTTTTTTGCTTGGATGAAAGATCAAAATGCCGATGTCGTTTGTGTACAAGAAATCAAGGCTCAAGAAGATCAGCTGGATGATAAATTCTATCCAAAAGACATCTATACCTATTACAAGCCGGCAGACAGAAAAGGCTATAGTGGTACTGGTATCTATTGCAAACAAAAACCGGATCAAGTAATTTTTAGTCTGTGGGAAGACTTTGATTTTGAAGGACGCTTTATTCAGGCTGATTTTGGTAATCTTAGTGTGATTTCTATTTATATTCCTTCTGGTTCGGCCAAGCAAGAACGTCAAGATTATAAAATGGCATTTATGACTGAGCGTTTTATGCCCTACCTTGAAGAACTGCAAAAGAACGGGCGAGAATATATCATTTGTGGCGATATTAACATTGTGCATAAAAAAATTGACATCAAAAACTTCAATGGCAATAAAAATCGCTCAGGCTGTTTGCCAGAAGAACGCGCTTGGCTAGACCAATTATTCGGTAAAGTTGGGTTTATTGATGCCTTTCGCGAAATCAACCAAGAGGCTAACCAATATACTTGGTGGTCAAATCGTGGACAGGCTTGGGCGAATAATACTGGCTGGCGCATTGATTACCATATTCTTAGTGCCAACCTCAAAGGCACGCCACAACGTGCTGAAATTTATAAAGACGAACGATTCTCTGATCATTCTCCGCTCATTATTGACTACGATTTATGAGTACATCCGTTAGAAAAATACAAAGCTTTGTGCGTCGATCTGGGCGACTCACTGAAGGACAAATGGCTGGATTAAATGATTTTTGGCCAGATTTTGGCATTGATTTGCCTGATGGTTTAATTGATTTCAATCTTTTATTTGAAAAAATCCAACCCATTACATTGGAGATTGGTTTTGGCAATGGTGATAGCCTATTGGAAATGGCAATCACCACACCTAATAAAAACTTTTTAGGTATTGAAGTTTACGAAGCTGGTATTGGTAGACTCATTAATGAGTCCAAAAAATACAAACTCACTAACTTAAAAATCATTAAATCCGATGCAGTCGAGGTGTTAAAAAATCATGTTAAAGATACTAGTTTTGAGACTTTCCAATTGTTTTTTCCAGATCCTTGGCACAAGAAAAAGCATCACAAACGTCGTATTGTGCAAACGGATTTCCTAGATTTAATCTCAAAAAAAATAGTAATTGGTGGTACGATACACATGGCAACTGATTGGGAAAACTACGCCGAACACATGATGGAAACACTAGAAAAACACCCGCACTTTAAAAACACTCTAAATGCCCATATATACTCACCAAGACCCAAATATCGACCTATTACTAAATTTGAAAAACGCGGTGAAAGATTAGGACATAAAGTTTGGGATTTAATTTTTACAAACGAGAAATAATATGCTTTTTCCTTTATTCGTAATAATGACACTACTTGAGATTTATGTATTGGTATCAGTGGGTGAATCGATTGGTGGTTTTTCTACCGTTATGTTGGTAGTTATAACTGCACTAATTGGCTCCACCCTACTTAAACAGCAAGGTTGGTCAACCATGGCAAAAGCGCAACAATCAATGGCTAATGGTCAAACACCTGCATTTGAAATGCTTGAAGGTGTGGTTATTTTGATTTCTGGCGTTTTACTATTAACGCCTGGTTTTATTACTGACACTATAGGATTATTAGGTCTTATGCCTTGGTCAAGAACTTATTTTATTGATCAAATCTTAAGCAAAAATGCTGAAAAAGTATTCTCTCAAAATAACTCGGTTTTTATTCATAAAACTCAGCCAAGCAAAGATAAAAAACAAAATAAAAAAGACACCCTCGAAGGTGAGTTTTGGGAAGACTAACAACTCAAAAATACAACACTCTCGATGAGTGGCTAGTCTGGCAAGAAGAATTACATCCTCAAACAATTGACTTAGGGTTAGACCGAATTAGACAGGTCTATAAGCGTCTTTTCCTAGACGGGGTGCCCTTTAGAGTAATCACCGTTGCGGGCACGAATGGCAAAGGTTCCACTATTGCCTATATGGATAGCATTTACCAACAATCATCGCTCAGTGTTGGTAGTTTTACCTCACCTCACCTTCTCGAATATAACGAGCGTTTCAAAATAAATGGCAACTTGGCCAGCGATAAAGAGATTTGCCACGCTTTTGAACAAATTGAATATGCCAGAGGGGATGTGTCTCTGACTTATTTCGAATTTTCAACACTCGCCGCCCTACTGATTTTTGCTAAAGAAAAAGTGGATGTTGCCATTCTTGAGATAGGCCTAGGAGGACGGCTTGATTCAGTTAATACCATTGAGCCAGACCTATCTATCATTACTAATATCGATATTGATCACACTGAATATTTAGGTGAAACACGCGAATTAATTGCCCTTGAAAAAGCCGGTATTATGCGTCCTTATAAGCCATGTGTCTGTGGTGAGTTAAATCCGCCGAAAAGCCTGATAGATCATGCCAATAAAATCCATGCACAACTGCATCGGATCGGTGCAGGCAACTTAGGTGGTAATGTGATTAAAGGTAGGGTTCAAAAACACAATGCTGCTGTTGCAATGCGTGCGGTTAAACTCGTTCGAGACCTACTACCAGTGACACTCGAAGACATCTTCTCGGGCGTGGAAACAGCGCAAATACTAGGACGATACCAAACATTGAACCATGACAATAAAACCATTATATTGGACGTCGCACACAATGTTGCTGCAGTGGAAGCTTTGAGCCAAAATTTAGCAGAATCTAGCGCACCAACCATTGCGATTTTTGCCGCACTCAAAGACAAGAACATCAAAGGAATGATTGATAAAATATCCAATCAAATTGAGCATTGGTTTTTAATTCCGTTGAGTGTTGAACGTGGTGTTCCAACAAATGAACTGAGTCGGCACTTTGAAGAGGGGATGTTAATAACAAACTTTAAAAATATAAACGATGCATTAACAAAAGCCTTATCAATCGACTCTATCAAAAGAATTGTGATTTTTGGCTCATTTCATACAGTGGCAGACGCAACTCAAATATTAAACAAATTAAATGTTAGCAATTAAAACACTTGGAAGTGACGCATCAAGGAAAAATCTTGTAAAATCGGCGATAATACCAAGGAGAAACTATGGATGAGTTTTTTGCAAATATTTGGAATACCCTGAATTTACTGGTTTGGTCTGATTGGCTAACCGTTATTATTCTAATTGGATTCCTTATCTTTGGAATCAAACGTGGTTTAGCCAAAGAATTAATTAATTTAGCTTTTTTAATTTTAGCCATTATTATAGCTTGGCTATTTTATCAAGAGTTGGCCTTAAGTCCTGTCATTACTTGGTTATTACTCTCACATCAATCACATTTGGCCATTGCTTTTGGCGTAATTTTTATTGGTGTTTTGCTCATCAAAAAGCTCATGTACCGGCTAACAAGCGTGTCTTCTACAATTAGCAATCCTTGTGCGTTAAATCGGGTTTTTGTATTATTATTATTTTTTGCAATCTCGGTAGCACTAAGTTGGTATTACCTAGGTGCTGTTGCCGGACTAGGCATTATGGAGATAGTTATAACTAACGAGTCTGTGCGCATTGCCTTATCTTTCGCTACTGTATTTGTGCTCATTACTGGCTCTTGTTTATTCATATCTAAAATATTTAATATGTCCATAGAATCTAGCAATTCTTGCCTACTAGCACCATTTTTCCAAAAAATATTAAACGTCCTGCGCATTGCAGATACAGCACTTAATGCGCGCAACATTAACAGCACCAAAAACAAAATATTAGGCGGTCTAATTGGTTTAGTTAAAGGCAGTCTATTTATTTTAATAATGGTATTGGTGCTTCAAAGTATTAGTTGGATCTCACAACAATACTACTGGATTGAAACCAAAGGCACTTTAAGAACCTTCCAAGATGTAGCCTCAGACATCAAGCCTGAATTGTCACAACATTTATTATTTATCGAAAACGAATAAGGAAATAACCTATGTGCGGTATTGTTGGTATTTTATCCACCACTAAAAAAGACACTTCTCTGTATATTTACGATGCACTCACTATTTTGCAGCATCGTGGCCAAGATGCGGCCGGTATTGTTACCTCACACAAAGGTCGTTTCTATATGCGCAAGTCAAATGGCTTGGTCAGAAATTCTTTTAGAACCAAGCACATGACTAAACTTCGAGGTGACATGGGCATTGGTCACGTGCGTTATCCTACTGCAGGCAGTTCTTCAGGCGCTGAAGCACAGCCTTTTTATGTGAATTCACCTTATGGCATTGCTTTTGCTCACAACGGCAATCTAACCAATACTAAGCAACTTGGAAAAGAATTATTCGAAGAAGACCTTCGCCACATTAACACCAATTCAGATTCTGAAATTTTGCTCAATGTTTTTGCCAGCGAACTGGCTAAATTAAAAAAACAACGCATTAATGAAAAAGACATCTTCGATTCAGTGTCTCAAGTGCACAAACGCGTGCGTGGTGCTTATGCAAGTATTGGCATGGTACCCGGTTATGGAATTTTTGGTTTTCGTGACCCAAATGGCATTCGCCCACTCATTTTAGGCAAGCGCACTACCAAGGGTGGCACCAAGTATATGCTTGCATCAGAAAGCGTCGCTCTCACTGCACTAGGCTATGAAATCACACGTGATATTGAACCGGGTGAGGCGGTAGTAATCGATAGAGAAGGAAATGTCTTTACGCAACAATGCGCTGACAACCCTAAATATTCCCCTTGTATTTTTGAATTTGTCTACTTTGCACGACCGGATTCAGTCATTGACAATATCTCGGTGTACAAATCACGCCTTAGAATGGGTGAACGATTAGCAGCGAAGATCAGTAAGGAGTGGGACATAAATGAAATTGACGTGGTTATCCCAATTCCAGATACTTCAAGAGTAGCGGCTTTACAATTAGCACAAAAGCTGGAAGTTAAATATTCTGAAGGATTAATCAAAAATCGTTACATCGCTCGTACCTTTATTATGCCAGGACAAAAACAACGTAAAAAATCAGTGCGACAAAAACTCAGCACTATTGAGCTTGAATTCAAAGGCAAGAATGTACTATTAGTTGATGACTCGATCGTGCGTGGTACTACCAGCGAGCAAATTGTAAAAATGGCGCGTGATGCCGGTGCTAATAAAGTATTTTTTGCCTCAGCCGCCCCACCAGTGCGACACCCTAATGTGTACGGCATCGATATGGCCAGCGAAAAAGAATTTATTGCCCACAACAAAGACACCGATCAAATCTGCAAGGCCATCGGCGCTGATAAACTGATTTATCAAGACTTAGGAGATCTAATTTGGTGCGTGCAACAAGGGAATGAAAACATTAAAGAGTTTGACTGCTCTTGTTTTAATGGCGAATACGTTACTCAAGATATTGACAAAGCTTATCTTGAACAAATTGAATCTCTACGTTCTGACTCAGCTAAACAGCAAAACAGCACCAACGAAAGCTCAGAGTTAATTTGTAATGATGTAGAATAGCACTTATTTACAAAATTACTTAAAAATGAAAGATTTAAGTTTCGATACCAAAGCCATACGTGAAGGATATCGAACCACACAGGAGCAAGAGCACTCAGAGGCTATATTTTTAACCTCTAGCTTTGTCTTTGATTCTGCTGAACAGGCAGCCAAGCGATTCTCTAAAGAAGAGAACGGTTGATGCTTTTGAGAGAAAACTGGCTGCCCTTGAGGGTGCTGATGCTTGCGTTGCCACCTCATCTGGCATGGCGGCAATCTTTGCCACCATCATGGCCTTAGTTGAATCGGGTGATCACATTGTCGCTTCACGCAACATGTTTGGTACTTCTATTGTCTTGTTAAATACGATTGTTGCTAAATTTAATGTTGAAATCAGCTACGTCAATTTGGGAGATTTATCTCAGTGGAAAGACGCCATTCAAGACAACACTAAACTGCTCTTATTAGAAACCCCATCCAACCCATTAGGCGAGGTAGTGGATATCGCTGCACTCAGCAAAATCAGTCAGGCTAGTAATGTCCTACTGGCTGTTGATAACGCCATCCTAACCCCAGCATTGCAAAATCCTATTGCTTTGGGCGCTGATATTGTCATTCATTCAGCCACCAAATACATTGATGGTCAAGGTCGCTGTTTAGCAGGTGCAGTATTAGGCAGTGAAGCCATTATCGAGCAAGTCAGCGCCTTTACTCGCGCAACTGGACCAAGTTTAAGCGCCTTTAACGCCTGGATTGTTTTAAAAGGGTTGGACACACTTAGCCTTAGAATGAAAGCACATTCGGATAATGCACTCAAATTGGCTAATTGGCTAAGTCAGCAAGATCAAGTAGAAAAAGTGCATTATTTAGGTCTAGAGTCTCATCCGGATTACGCCTTAGCCAAAACTCAACAATCTGGCTTTGGTGGTATCGTTTCGTTTGAAATTAAGGGTGGTCGCGAAGTGGCTTTTCAAGTCATTAATGCTACTGAAATGCTCTCTATTACCGCTAACTTAGGCGACACTAAAACCACAATTACCCATCCTGCTTCAACCACGCATGGACGATTAACGGATAAAGAAAAACAACAGGCCAATATTACTGAGAGCTTGATTAGAATTTCAGTTGGCTTAGAAGAAGTGCATGATGTGATAAATGACATTAGCAAAGGGCTTTTGGTATAATTTTGACAAAACAATAGCAAGGATAAACGCATGCAAAACTCTTACTCGTATGAAGAATTAATCAAATGTGGCAATGGTGAATTGTTCGGTCCAGGCAATGCACAATTGCCACAACCACCAATGTTAATGATTGATCGTATTGCGCATATTTCAAAAGAAGGTGGTGAATACGGTAAGGGTGAAATCATTGCTGAGCTTGACATTAATCCTGACTTATGGTTTTTTGACTGTCACTTTAATGACGATCCAGTCATGCCCGGCTGTTTAGGTGTGGATGCCATGTGGCAATTAATTGGTTTTTACTTAGGTTGGTTAGGCGGTCCTGGCAGAGGTCGTGCATTGGGTTCGGGTGCTATTAAATTTACCGGTCAAGTCCTACCTACTGCAAAAAAAGTAACCTACAAGATTAATCTGTCGCGTGTTATTGCGCGTAAATTGTACATGGGCATTGCCGATGCCACGATGGAAGTTGACGGCAAGACTATCTATGAAGCCACTAATCTTAAAGTAGGCTTATTTACTGATACGAGCTCATTCTAATGCACAGAGTTGTCGTCACAGGAATGGGTATTGTCTCGAGTTTAGGTGGTAATTGCGAAGAAGTTTTAGAGTCCTTAAAAACAGCCAAATCTGGCATTAAATTTGATGAAACCTACGCTGAAATGGGGCTCAGATCACAAGTATCTGGCGCTGTTGCTGAGGTTGATTCAAGTGATGTTATCGATCGTAAAATGAAACGATTTATGGCCGATGCCGCCATTTACAATGCCGTTGCTTTGGATGAAGCCATTAAACAATCAGGCTTAAATCAAGATCAAATCTCCAATCCTCGTACCGGATTGATCATGGGGTCCGGTGGTGCATCTAACCAAAACGTTGTAGAAGCAGCAGATATTTTAAGAGAAAAAGGCATTAAACGCGTTGGTCCTTATCGTGTGCCACGTACTATGGGCTCTACCACTTCAGCTTGTTTATCTACCCTATTTAAAATCAAAGGCATCAACTATTCAATCAGCTCTGCCTGTTCAACCAGCGCACACTGTATTGGCAATGCCATGGAACAAATCCAAATGGGCAAACAAGACGTTGTGTTTGCCGGTGGTGGTGAAGAACTAGACTGGTCACTCACCATGTTGTTTGATGCAATGGGCGCTCTATCCTCTAAGTACAATGAAACCCCTGAAAAGGCTTCTCGTGCTTACGACACTGATCGTGATGGTTTTGTAATTTCTGGCGGTGGTGGTGCTTTGGTGCTTGAATCTTTAGAACATGCCGAGGCACGTGGTGCAACCATTTTGGCCGAGTTAACTGGCTACGGTGCAACGTCCGATGGCTTTGATATGGTTGCCCCATCTGGTGAAGGTGCAAAACGCTGTATGGAGCTAGCCATCTCTACTGTGGACGGCCCTATTGACTACATTAATGCACACGGCACTTCAACCCCTGTAGGCGACGTTAAAGAAATTGGCGCCATTAAAGAGGTGTTCGGTGACAACATTCCAAACATTGGTTCTACCAAATCACTCTCAGGCCATGCCCTGGGTGCTGCGGGTGTAAATGAATCCATTTATTCACTGCTTATGTTGCAAAATGATTTCATGGTTGAATCCGTTAATATTGAAAATTTAGACGAAGCGGCTGAAGGCATGCCTATCGTTCAAGCAACTACGATTCAATCTCTCAATCGAGTCATGTCGAATAGTTTTGGCTTTGGTGGAACGAACGCTTGCTTAGTGTTTGAGAAATTTAAACAATAGAAGTATAAGCTCAAAAAATTACTACCAACTCATGACAACACAATCCTTAGCGAGTATCTTGTTCGTGTTATAAGGTGGGTTATGAAAAATTCTAGGGAGCATATATTCTAATATGTGACCAAGCATTTTTTGCAATCCAACACCACACAAGGACAAAAGACGAAGTTAAGGTCGAGAGTCGATTTCTTGCTTCTCTTTCTCTGATGGCAGTAAATCTTCTTTGCTAATACCCATAACAAGAATCATCGAACTGGCGACATAAATAGAAGAGTACGTACCAATAACAACACCAATGAGCAATGCTAAAGCAAAGCTGTGAATGATTTCACCGCCTAAAAAGAACAATGCCAACAATACCAATAACGTTGTAACTGACGTCATAATGGTTCTAGATAAAGTTTGATTAAGTGCGCCGTTAATAATTTTTGCAGGATCCACATGGCGCGTTGATAAAAAGTTTTCACGAATGCGATCAAACACCACAATCGTATCGTTCAGTGAATAACCAATCACCGCTAAGATCGCCGCTAAAACGGTTAAATCAAATTCTATTTGTAAGAGTGAAAATACACCTAAAGTGATAATCACGTCGTGAATAAGCGCTGATATTGAACCCAGTGCAAAACGATATTCAAAACGAAATGCCACATAAATCAAAATACCAATCAATGCATAAAGCATTGCCAAACCACCATCGTTAGTCAATTCTTCACCCACTTTAGGACCAACAAACTCAACCCGTCGAATATCCACTTCATCGCCCAACAGGCGAATAATTTTTGTGCTTAATTTTGCACTTGAAATTTTTTGAGGCTCTAAACGAATTAAAACCTCATTAGTAGAACCAAAATACTGGACGTTAGCACCTTTAAAATTTTCTTTGGTTAAGACAGTGCGAATTTCATTCAAATCAACTGATTTTTTATAGCCTACTTCAATTAACGTACCGCCAGTAAAATCAATGCCAAACTTCAGGCCTTGTGTGGCCAGTGAAAATATTGATGCAGTAATCAACACTACAGAAAAGATAATGGCATAAGTACGTTTGCCAACAAAGTCAAGCGTAGGTATGTTCAAAGCCTTCATATCGACAACTCCTGCAAATCTTTACCGCCGTAAATTTTATTAATAATGGCACGTGAAACAATAATCGCCGTAAACATCGAAGTGATAATGCCAATGGATAAAGTAATGGCAAAACCTTTAATCGGGCCGGTGCCAAAACTAAACAACACCAATGATGCAATTAATGTGGTGATGTTTGCATCAGCAATGGTAAGCAATGCCTTATCATAACCACTCGAAATCGCTTTTTGAATGTTACTATTGGCGCCCAATTCTTCCTTAATGCGCTCAAAAATAAGCACGTTAGCATCCACCGCCATACCCACTGTTAATACAATACCAGCAATGCCTGGCAAGGTTAGTGTGGCTTGTAAAAGCGACAACACAGCAACAATCATTACTAAATTAAGCGTAAGCGCGATATTAGCCACCATGCCAAACACACGGTAACGTACCAACATAAAAAACAACACAAAGACAAATCCAACAATCACTGAAATCACACCTTTTTCAATGTTATCAGCGCCAAGGCTAGGACCAATCGTACGCTCTTCAATGATTTCAATCGGCGCTGAGAGCGAACCTGCTCTAAGCAATAAAGCTAAATTACGCGCTTCACGTGCACTGTCAATACCGGTAATTTGAAAACGATTTGAAAATGTACCTTGAATGGTGGCGGCATTAATAATGTCTTTGGTGGTGCTACGTTTTTTAACCGTCTTACCATTTTCAATAACCGTCTCAACCTTATTTTCAATAAACACTACTGCCATGCGATGATGCAAGTATTTCTTAGTAGTATCAAGCATGGATCGACCACCTGCGTTATCCAACGTAATGCTAACCATTGGAATGCTGTTTTCTTGGTCAATACCACTGGCAGCGCCGGTGATGTTCTCGCCCGTAGCAATCACTCGAGTTTTTAATAAAAGTGGGCGACCGTCTTTAAAATAATAAAGTTTTGTCCCAATCGGCGTTCTGCCAGATTGGATTGCAGTTTGAGCGTCGTTCTTTTCATCAACCAGTCTAAACTCTAGTGTCGCCACTGCACCCAAAATTTCTTTAGCTCTAGCAGTGTCTTGCACACCTGGCAATTGCACCACAATACGCTCTAAGCCTTGTTGTTGAATAATCGGCTCCGCTACTCCTAGCTCATTGACTCGATTTCTCAAAGTAGTAATGTTTTGCTTTAATGCACTATTCTTGGCTTCTTTTTGCGAACTTTCACTGATACCAATATTAATGAGTAATTCATCTTGATTATCCGTTTCAAGAATCACCAAATCATTAAATTCTGATTTAATTAACTCAACGGCTTTGTCTTTCAAATCTGCTTGTTTGAATCGAATGGCAATGCTCTTGCCTTCTTTTTTGATGCTCTTATACAAGCGATCGGCACGTAAGACGGTGCGCAACTCGTTGTAAGATTTATCAATTGACATCAACAACACGGCGTCCATATCAACTTCAAGCAAAAAGTGAACGCCACCCCTGAGGTCTAATCCTAATGACATGGCCTTACCGCCTAAGTCAGCCAACCACAATGGCACAGAAGGGGCCAAATTAAGTGCCGTTACGTAATTACGACCCAACTCTTTTTTGAGTAAATCTTTAGCAGAAAGTTGATCAGCCGTATCGTTAAAACGCACTAAAATTCGACGATTAGACAATGCAGCTGATTTATAAGTAGCATTCTTGTTCTTAAGAATGGACTCAATTTTATTTAAATCAGTTTCACCAATTGCCGCATCACCTGCACTGGATATCTGTACCGCCAAATCCGAACCAAAAATATTCGGCAGAGCATACAACGAAGCAAGCAATAAGAAAAAAGCGATTAACGCATTTTTCAAACTGGAGTAATGATTCATAATCTATTAGGAAATATTAAATATTATCGTTTAAATTTTAGCACTACCTTTTGGTAATTTTTGATTAATGCCTTGTTTTTGTACTTTAACCACCACGTCTTTTGCAATTTCTAACTCAGCAAAAGACTCATCCACCGAAATTACCTTGCCAATCACGCCACCATTGGTCACTACCTCATCTCCCTTTTTCAACTCAGACAACAAAGTTTTGTGTTCTTTTGCGCGTTTTTGCTGTGGTCTGATGAGTAAAAAATACATCAACACAAACATGACCAACAAAAACGGTAACCCTCCTAATGATCCTGCTCCTGCTAACTCTGAGCCCTCAGCATAAGCTGGTGGTATAACTAAATCTAATAAATTCATTGTTGTCTCCTAGTAAAAAATAAAAAAGTCTTTAATTAATAATGGTCGTTCCACCCATATAACTGTGCAACACATCCGGTATTTTAATACTACCATCCGATTGCTGGTGGTTTTCTAACACAGCCACTAACGTTCTTCCAACTGCCAGTCCAGAACCATTCAATGTGTGTAACAACTCACTTTTATTGGTCTCTGGGTTTTTCCATCTAAGCTGTAAACGCCTTGCTTGAAAATCTTCAAAACAAGAACAAGATGAAATCTCACGATAAGCATCCTGTCCTGGCAACCACACCTCTAAATCGTAAGTTTTAGCCGCACTAAATCCCAGATCGCCCGCGCACAAAACCACTTTACGGTAAGGCAACTCTAGCGCTTGCAAAATGCCTTCAGCATGAGCGGTCAGCTCTTCTAGTACTTGATACGAATCCTGCGCCTTGACCACCTGAACCAGCTCTACTTTTTCAAACTGATGCTGGCGAATTAAACCGCGCGTATCTCGCCCATAGGCACCTGCTTCAGATCGGAAACTTGGTGTATTCCCTACAAACTTAAGTGGTAAATCAGCCTCTTTAACGATGGTATCACGCACCATGTTGGTGATTGGCACCTCGCCTGTTGGAATCAAATAAAGCGTTTTTGCATCACCTTCTTCACCGTGCAAATGAGTTTTAAATAAGTCTGCTTCAAATTTTGGCAACTGTCCTGTGCCGGTTAAAGATTCCGCATTCACCAAATAGGGCACATAAGCCTCTGTATAGCCATTATTCTCAACATGCTGATCCAGCATAAATTGTGTGAGTGCTCGGTGTAATCGAGCAACCTTGCCTGTCATTACCGAGAATCGTGCACCTGATATTTTGGCAGCTGTTTCAAAATCCAATCCATGAGCCTCACCCAGATCAACATGATCTTTTACTTCAAAATCGTATTGCCCCAGTTTCCCCCATTTTGACACTTCAACGTTATCTTCTTCAGAATCCCCCTCAGGCACCGACTCGTGTGGAATATTAGGCATGGCCATGACAATATCATCAATCTGAGATTGAATACCTTGCAACTCGGATTTTGCCTCATCCAACTGCTCACCCAAATTAGCAACTGCGTCTAATAATGGCTTAATGTCCTCGCCAGCTGCTTTGGCTTTACCGATAGATTTTGACTGCGTATTGCGAGAATTTTGCAGTTCTTGCGTATTTATTTGGTTTTTTTTCCTTCGATCTTCTAAATCCTCTAACTGATTGATATCAAAAGAAAAATGTCGTTTTTTTAAAGCATTTGCAACTGCTTTTATATCGTTTCTGAGTTGCTTTTTACTTAACATTAGTGTATAATGGTTTCCTTATATAGATCGTGCACATTTAGCAAAAAAATAGTGCATACTAATAAAACTTATTTGGGAAATTATACTATGTTCAATACATTTACAGGAAACGATGCTTGCAAACTATTAGACAATGGCGCTCAACTAGTCGACGTTCGCTCATCTGCCGAATTTTCCCGTGGTGCATTACCAAATGCCATCAATCTACCGCTACAGTCCATCATGTCTGCCGATAAGACCATTGATCGCGATAAAGTTATTATTCTTTATTGTGTAACTGGCGCTCGTTCATCAACAGCTAAAAACTATTTAGAGCAAATGGGCTTTGAAAACGTAAACGACTTAGGCTCTTTCAGAAACTACAACTGCGAGTAAACCACTCACTGTCAGTATTCTTGTTAAAATTAAGATCTCTGTATAGTAGGTATCTAGATGAGAGTAAAGAGTAAATGGCATAAAACCCAGGTTAAAACCATTGAAGACATCGGTGGCGCCATGGCCTTCATTTGCTGGCGTATTACCAAAAACCATCTTGAAGATTTAATCAACGAAGGCTTTGTCATTGAAAAAGAGCAGGTCTTTAATGTTATTGCCGAATACTTGTGCTTTCTCATTCAATCAATAGATCGCCTAGTCTTTAAGACACTCAACACTGAACAACGACAAGAGCTCATTAACAAATTGGCTAAACAATCTGCATTCTACTATCAAGAAAATAAAGAAGATCGTATTGGCGAAGGCAATCACTGGAAGGCATTCGTCAATACTTACAACCAGCGCTCAAAAGATTACTCAGATTATGACTTTGTTGGTGGCGAGCCTGATTATCATTTTTTAAGATATTTTGCTGAAAAGGTAAAACTGGCAATGACCGATGTTGATGAAAAATGGATTGTGCAGCAAATGATTGAGATTCAAGCACCAAAAGCCTTTAAAAAAATCAGTCAAAGTGTTAATGACAAAGAAGATCAAATTAAGAAAAAAGAAAACAAAGTTTCACGTTCAAAACGCCCCTCAACACGCAAAGACTTGCAATAACGTCAACCACCCATAGATAATCCTTAATAATAAAATAATTAGGCGTTTACTATGATTGCAATGTGCCCAAACTGTAATGGACTAAATAACATTCCAGAGGATAAATTAGCTGATATCCCAAAATGTGGTAAATGTAAAAAAACCATATACACTAAACAACCCATCAACATGACTGGTGTGCAGCTCACGCGTGCCATTGAAAAATCTGACGAGCTTTTAGTAGTAGATTTTTGGGCAACTTGGTGCGGCCCATGTCAACAGTTTGCACCAACTTTTAAACAAGCATCAAACCAACTAGAGCCCAAAGCGCGCTTTATCAAAATTGAAACAGAAGCCGAGCAAGCAATTTCTGCTAAATACAGTATTCGCTCAATTCCAACATTGGTGATTTTCAAAAATGGAAAAGAAATTGACCGTGTATCAGGGGCTCTCAGTGCGCCAGATTTCACTCATTGGGTAAATCGGTACACTTAGATATTGATTTTGAAAATTTGAGAAATTATCATATCCCGACATAGATCGTCTTGTCTATGACTGAACCATAAGTTAATTTTTTTATTTTATTTCTTGGCCATCTTTGTAGGTTTTTATCATGATTATTTCACCATCTCTATTCCACCAAGTAGACACACCATTTTGTTTTCCATTTTTATAATGTGCTAATTCTTTTTTCTGTCCATTTTCATGCCAAAATGTTGCAGGACCTGACCCTACACCATTTTGATAATTTATCTCTGCTTTCTTTTTTCCATTTTCATACCAAAAGGTTGAAGAACCATCATATTTTCCATTTTTATAGTTCCATTCTTGCGATTTAATCCCATTGTAATAATAAGTTTTTGGACCGTGCAAAATATCATCTCTGTAATACACTTCTGATTGTTTTTGCCCTTCTTTAGACCAGATGATGGATAAGCCTTCACGTTTGTTATTTTTATAATACGCCTTACGTTTTATTCGACCATTTTTATACCACATAGTATTAGGACCGTCGTATTTACCATTTTTAAAATCGATTTCTATCTTTTTATTTCCATTACTAAATTTATCTACCACCCTACCAGTGAATGGTGTATTTTCACCAAGTGCATAAAATAGTCCGCCTCTATCCTGGAGTGCATTTACTATTTTTAAGTATGCTGGTTTGTTCCCTTTAAAGGAATTAGCTACATCTTTATTATTATACGACTGACCATTAAGGCCAACATATAAAGCAATTGAAATACCTATAATAACTATTGTGATTAATAGTTCTTTCAATGTAAAAGCTTTTAAACTTTTATAAATAAATCTTGTATTAAAATATTTCATTATGAATTATTACAATTACATTTGACTTGATGACTTGAATTATATATAAAATGCAACAGTAAATCTATTATAGTTTTTTGATTCATTTCCCTCTTAAAATTACAATTAAATAATACTTTGTCAAATTGCGAGTTAAAAATATTGACTGTCTAAACGTATCTATTTTTAGATTTAACGCAACAACCAAAAGTAATATTTAGATTGTTTTGTGGTCAATCTCTTTTTTTGTATACATATTCTAATCGATAGAATAAGCATCAGAATCTGAAACAAAATCTTTGATTTTAGGAAGGTTTTAATGATAGACAAAAAAATACCCCAGCATCATCGATGTCTGGGGTATTTTGAATTTAAAGCCTAGCAATGTCCTACTCTCACATGGGGAGACCCCACA
>LWDU01036292.1_pt1 | contig 17336 bp, 12 predicted proteins | sample 727161 | NCBI WGS metagenome assembly LWDU01 (sample SAMN04566230, study PRJNA314399) | hydrothermal vent metagenome | isolation source: deep sea hydrothermal plume seawater | place: Mexico: Gulf of California, Guaymas Basin | collected 2004-07-11
GTCAGTCGCGCAACCGGTCCTGCTTAAGGCAACCGACAAGCAAAAAGAAGCATGCCGTGAAATACAGCAAACACTCTGATTTATCCTTAACGGCGTTGCGCATCGCCCCGCGCCCCGGTGTGCGTCACGGCAGCAGGGTTTACGGTGTTTAGCAGCGGAACGCGGCCCGCTGGGCACGGCGGCGAGTGCGGAGTCGGGAAGCTCGTCGGAACTGCCAATGAGCTCACATCGCCTTCTCTGATCCTGAAAACTCAACATCCAGCCTTGCGCTAAGCCAGCCCTGCTGGCCTTTTCTTTCTGTCCGACTATCCTTCCGTGCCAGACACATTGTAACTCGGCTGCCCACGGTTCATGACACGCACGTTTTCCCTGATGTCATGCAGGGATGAAGACGTGCGCCCCTTCCACCCAGGCATTACCACGCAACAGAAGACTGCTTAATGACAATTTCGACGGAATGCCACGTTCTGTTTCGTCCGGATTCGGACGGCCTGCGGTTCCTGCCCGAAGGTCCGTATTCGCTGAACGATGGCCGTATCAGCTGGGTCGCTATTCAGCACGGCGGCGACGCGGTCGCGGGATCGATCAATATTCTGGATCCCGCTGCCGGACGTAACGAGTGCTTCGACCTGCCTGGTCGTCCGGGATTTGCATTTCCAACCAGTCAGCCAGGCGTGTTCGTTGCCGGAGTAGAACGGTCGCTGGGGCTGTTCGACACGAATACGAATGACTGGACCGAACTGTGCGGCGGTGTGGATAGTGCCGTTGAGAACACGATCATCAACGACGGAGTCATTTACGGGGACAATCTGATCTTCGGGTGCAAGGATCTGAATTTCGAAACAAAAAAGGCGGGGTTGTATCTCTGGAGACAGCACGACCGTTCACTGATTCAACTGCGTGATGACCAGATTTGCTCCAACGGCAAAGCTGTCGTGCCGCAGGAAAACGGCCGCTTGATTCTGGTCGACATTGATTCTCCGTCAAAGACAATTACTCGATCTTCCCTGGATCTTGAATCCGGCACGATTGGAGATCCGAGCACTGTAGTGGACGTGACGTCGGAGCAGATTTTTCCGGACGGCATGATTATTACTCCGGACGGCCGCAGCCTGATTGTGGCGTTTTATGATCCAGGCGACCCCGATTTCGGCGTTGCTCGACAGTATGGTCTGGACTCCGGTGCCGTGGAAGCGGTGTGGACGTGCCCCGGATCCCCTCGGGTCACCTGCCCTCAGCTGGTCACGGTTGATGGCCGGGTTCAGATGTTCCTGACGACCGCCGTCGAGCACATGGAACCGGAACAGCAGCAGCGTCACCCGAACGCCGGATGTCTGTTTATTGGTTCTACCACGTTTGATGCAGTGAATGATCAACCTGTCCTGACAGTCTGATTTCAGTCAATGCTGGAACACGATTCTGAAAACGGCGAACTGCATGACCGTTTTGCCTGGCCGAAATGGGCAGATGCAATCGGTCGCCTGCGTCGCTCCGAACTGACCGCCATATTGGTTGGGGCCGTTGTGTTGGTCGTGCATGCCGGGTTCACTGGTGTTTCTGCAGCTCGGGTGAACGAGATGACGTGGCTGGTGCTGGCCGCGATGTCCTGCCTTTCGCTGTGTCGCGGTCTGCGCCTGCTGCTGGAAACCAGGCAGACGAACTTTGCAACGGCCATCCGTTCGGTCAGCCTTGTCCTTCCGATCTTGTGGGCCGTCGGGCTGCTTTGGCTTTGGTACGCTGCTGATGATTCTGCCGGCAGCTCCTTCAGCGTCGCTATCTGGACCGAGATCGTACTCGCGGTCGTCGTTGTCTTCAGCGTGCTTTCCGGCTGCCGAAGTCTGGCGGCGAAGACACAGAATTCTGCCGTGTTGCTGGTCGGTTCGTTTCTGGTCGTCATTACACTGGGCACGCTGCTGCTGAAGTTGCCTGTCTGCCGGGCGCCGTCGGTCGGGGGCATCAACAAGTCGGCCGATTGGAACGTGGCATTGTTCACGGCGACGAGTGCCAGTTGTGTCACCGGGCTGATCGTGGAACCGACGGGAAGTTACTGGAGCCCGACCGGGCACGCAGTCATTTTTGGACTGTTTCAGATCGGTGGTCTGGGCATTCTGACGTTTGGGGCATTCGTGGCGGTATTGAGCGGTCGTCAGGGGATGCAGTTTCGTGAAGCTCGGACCCTGCGAGACATGCTGGACGCGGAAACAGTTCAGAGTTCTCGACGGCTGTTACTGACGATTCTGCTGTTTACGGTCGGCGTCGAAGCGCTGGGGGCCGTATTGTTGCAGGGACTGTGGCCCGACCTTCCGTTTCGAGAGCGTGTCTGGCAGGCGACGTTTCATTCCGTCAGCGCATTCTGCAACGCTGGGTTTTCATTGCGTGACGAAGGATTTCAGGGGATGGGCACGCTGTGGCAGGTGTGGGGACCACTGACCGCGTTAATTTTCCTGGGCGGTCTCGGCTTTGCCGTCGTTCATGATCTCTGGCGATTTGCCACTGCGCGTCTGCGCCGCCGTGTTGCCGCTTCCATGTTTCACGCAGAAGGTCAGCGTCCGCGCCTAAGCGTACACACCAGGCTTGTGCTGTATTCTGCGGTTGCGCTGCTGATGCTGGGAACGATGGGCTGGTTTGTTCTGGAGTCACTGGAAGCACCCGCGGGGGATTCCGTGGTTGGGCGTTTTGCGGATGCATGGTTTCAATCGGTGACATTTCGCACGGCGGGCTTTAACACGGTTGACCACCAGGCGATAAATCCGGCGACCAAGCTGCTGGCGATTTTTCTGATGTTTGTGGGAGCCGCTCCTGGTTCGACCGGGGGTGGTGTGAAGACTGTCGTTTTTGCTGTGACGATGTTGAACATTCTGGCCGTGTTGCGCGGCCGCAGTCGTGTCGAAATCTTCGGACGATGCATTCCGACGACGCAGGTTTCGCGATCATTGTCGATGATCGCCGTGGGAATCTTCATTGTGCTGGCAACCACCGGGTTGCTGGTGGTGTTTGAGCGTCAGCCGGATCGTTTTCTGGATCACCTGTACGAAGCCACCAGCGCGTTTGGCACGGTCGGAGTTTCCGCCGGAATCACGCCGAATCTGTCGATGCCGTCGAGATTGCTGATTTGCGTGGTGATGTTTCTGGGCCGAGTCGGTCCGATCACATTGCTGCTGGCCATGGCGGTTCCAGACGAAACGGGGCGTTTTAACTACCCGGAAGAGCGAGTGAGTCTTGGATAGAACACAATCCGCAGGGACGTGTTCGGGGCGAAGCAGTTCCAGTGGTCTGTCCATGTTTAGTAGCGGAACTCGCCAGGAGTTTCGGCAAACGAGGGGAAACGCCGAAAGTTCTGGCGACTTCCGCTACCGTCAGCATTAGTAAACTTAATGTGGATGCAATTCCAGTGCTCGGTTAAGTCCTGATTTTGGGGTAGCCGAAGTCGCCAGACTTTGGACGACATAACAAAAAACCTCCAAACTCTGGCGAGTTCGGCTACGGGCCAACCCCTGTTCCTGGGCTTGACTACACACTCGTCCGAAAACACGGGCGCCCGTGACGCGGAGTGTAAAGACCATTTCGAAAAACAATTCAGAGATAACACTGAACATGTCTGATGCTGTGTCTCAATCTCTTACGAAACTAAGGTTTCGCAGGAATAGTGATGCCGCCTTGAAAAAGGCTGCGTCAGCCGGCGATGTTAACGCGTTTCACTCGGCCTTCCTGAAAGGTCATGCGAAGATCCGAAAACGCTTCGAAAAGGTATTCGGAAATGCTCCGTTTGTCGCCGTTTGGTCGGCGGGAACATTTTCCGCAGACGTCGATCGTGAACTGTGCCACGGGATGAGAACGTTTGGTCAGAGCACCGAACTGATCGACCAACTTGTCACCATCGCTGCCGAGCCGTCACCGCTGTCAGCGTCATTTGTCCTGGTTGCCGGCGAAACGCTGCTGCGATGCCCTGATGGATTCTCGAGCGAACAACTGGCCACAGTCTTTGTCCGACTGGCGCAAATATCCACGACTGAGTTTTATCCATCCTCTGAAACGGACGCAGCGGACGGAACCGAAGTGGTTCCCACGGTTGCCAACATCGTCACTCAGGCCGAAGTGCCGTTTCTGTTGAGTCTGGTGTTGGCGTCACAGCAATCGGCACGGCAGTGGCAGATCGTTTCGACAAAGGCCGTGGCCGACTGTCTGGGGGCCTCTACGGATACGGACGGCACGCTTGATGCTGCTCTTGCTCGGGAAGCAGGACAGTGGTTGGCACCGTTCGTCCGGATTCTCGGCTGGGCGAAATCGTTCAAACAGTCATGGGCAAATGAAAAGACGACAGCGCGCTGGCTGAAAACACTTGATCGTCTGGCCGTGCTGGCAACCCCCGATGGCATTTTCCGCTCCGACGCAGCAAATGGTCGTCCTGATCGCACCGACGTCCCATCCGATCTCACACTTCTGGCAACTGCTGTGAAGCTGACAAAAACGGCTGCGGACACAGGACTCGGATCATTCGTCGCAGCCCTGGCAAAGGGAGCTAAGCGAAAACCAAAGAAGGCTGACAAGAAACAGTGGCACGCGAATCTCAGCGGGCAATCGGACTGGGCGACGACTGCCGTCCTTAGAAATACGATGCAGATTGATGCCGACGTTATGGCCATTGACTGGGACCAGTCCATCCCCGGCATGCAGCTTTCTGCTCTGGGCAGTCAGGTCATTGGCGGCGGGTGGAAGCACCGTATCACCGCGGACGGCAAGGTCTGTGAATCGGCCGGTGACTGGGTCTGCACGTGCTGGTTCAGCGACAAGGAGGTTGCATTCGCGGAACTGGAAGCCGGATCTGCGGACGGAGTGCGTCACGTTCGGCATGTCATGCTGGCGTTGAAAGAACACTTCGCGGTCCTTACGGATACGGTTACGACCCCGCACGCCGACGCACAGATCGAACTTGAAACTCGTCTCTCACTGGCTGATGGAATTGATGTGGAGACGAACTCAATTACGCGGGAATTGATTCTGCAGGGCGAATGCGTTTCGCTACGTGCCGTGCCGACCTGGCTGGACGACGACCGCATTCAAAACGCTGCGGGCAGTTTCGAACAGGATGGCTCTGAACTTGTGTTGAAGGCTCACAGCACAGGCGGAGTCGCAATGCCATTGGTGATCGACTGGCATCCAGATCGACGTGCCGCTGACGCGGACTGGAACCGGTTGACCGTGACCGAAGACAGGCACGTAGCGACGTCTCAGCAGGCCGCAGGTTACCGAGTGCGAATCGGACTGCTGCAGCTGCTGCTGTACCGCAGTCTGCGTCGGGGCGAAATGTTGCGGGCAGTTCTGGGATACCACACGGACAACGAAACGGTCTACAGTCGAATTAAGAATACCGGTGAGATTCTACCGCTGGTCCTGGTGGAATCGGATGCTTAGAGAACACCCTGAATTGAACTGCACACACCCGGTTGCGGGGGAGGGCAATGCTCTTGTCAGCGGGACTCGGTCGCCGTGTGCACACCCGAACGTATTCCACGCTCGCCGGCACCAGGATGGCGATCAATAACCTCGTCGTTGAGCATATTCCTGCAGTCGCGTTCTGGCTGCATCAAGCATTCGCGATACGCGTGATTCCGACAGATTCAGGACGTCACCGACTTCCTTCAGCTTCAGCCCTTCGTTGTAGTGCAGCGCGATGGCGATTCGCATCTTGTCCGGAAGCGATTCAATGCCGTCCGCAAGAACCTGCTGCATCTCGGCAGTTTCCAGTTCGCCAGAATTGTCGTTGTCACCGACGTGGCCGCTGACGCGAACAGCATCGCTCCAGCTGTCCGGTCGCGTCAGGCGGAAGCCCTGAATGCAGTCGTTTACTTCACGGATTGACATTCCTGAGGCATCAGCCAATTGCTCAACGCTGACTGCTCCCTGAAACTGGCTTCGCAGCTGTCTGAGAATTGTGATCTTCTGCAACATCTGCTGCGACAACGGACAGTTCCTGCGCAACTCATCCAGAATTGCCCCGCGTATTCGCCGGTAGGAAAAAGTCCGGAACTCGACATTGCGACTCGGGTCATACTGTGAGGCCGCTTCGATCAAACCCAGAACGCCGGCCGACTCGAGATTCTCGGCATCAACTCCACGCGGCAGCTGATGCAGCAGTTTACCAAGGATATGCTTCACATAGCCAAGGTTGTCCAGTATCAGTTGGTCTCTGGCATCGTCGCGGCACGGCTCTGCAGCGGACGGCCTTACAGTGGACGGCTTTGTGTTGTACGCGGTGCGTCGTCTCGTCGTTGTTGTCATGTCAGTCACTTGGCCATTGTCGAAAACCTGCTCGGTCGTGCCATGACCATGAGGATCGAGGGGTGAGTCTGCTGTTGGCGGCATTTTTCAGTCATCCATCATCAGAAAGCGGATCAGCGCGACGGCTTGGCGAAGAGCTGAAGAAGCAGCTGTTCACTGCGTCCAGGACCTTCGCAACGGTTCCGTCTCCGACGGAACTGTTTTATTTTTCCGAGTTTGCCGAATCCACCGTTCTGTTTCATTCCCGCCTCCTTGCCCAATCATGCGCCAAGGGGGGGGCGAGGACGGAGGATGTCGCCAAACAGCCGGTTTTTACCCGGTGGGGATTTCCCCCAATGTTGGCCAACAAAGAGCAACCCGTGGCTGCAGCCCCGACGGAACGCAACGCATTGGCTAGTCGCTGACGCCATGTTTGCCACTGAATTGTTCCAAAACCGAAAACCACGTCCGGCGGAAACTGCCGAGATGGCCTAGGCGACTCTACGCTGATCAGTTAAATTGCGGTGTTCAGCACAGGCCCCCCTCATGGATGGAAGGGGTGGCGCACCACTACGGGTGCTTGCAAGTCAGTAAATGCAGGGAGGCATCGATGGCCACAGTCAGGTTTGTTCATTCCGACTTTCTACGATTGGATACGGCAGTCGGCGGACTCGCAGATTCGCCCGACTGGCTGCGGCGGTTGGCGACCGGGAGCGTGCGACAGGCCGTCAGGAACCTCATTCAGACGACGATTTCTCAGCGAGCGGATTTTCTGCTGATTGCTGGCGGTGTGGCCCAGTCTGACGAAGATATCGAAGCCATCTCACGTTGGCTTGCCGATCAGTTCGAACCATTGCAACGCCGCGGAATTAAGGTTGTCGTTGCTGCGAATTCTCACGCATCAGCCGAGGCTCTGCGCACCGTCTGTGATGTGATCGTCCGTCCGGGAGACGTCATTGGCGTTCAGCACGAGGATGGGGGTGGCATCCGGCTGCAATCGGTTGCTGCCACGACCGCCCCGGATACGTCCTTCACTGTTGCCATCGGCAACGATCGAGAATGCAGTCTCCCGAACCGTATCGTTTACCATGCGGTCCCCGGGACATCAATAACGGCGAACGCAGATCGTCGCGCGACTGACGGGTGTCTGAAACTTTCCGCCGGGCCGGTCCAGTCGGTCAGGCCGGAAGAAGCTGCCGACTGCGGATGCATACTTGTTGAAGTGGATCTTTCCACGCGTGAAATTCAGTCCACATTCCTGGCCACAGATGTTATTCGTTTCGCAACCGAAGAACTTTCGCTTCCGGAAGTTTCGACGGTTGACGGGCTGATCGCCGAAATCAGTCGTACGTCCCGTTCGCTGGATCGACGCAGCACGCAGACCGTAATTGTCGACTGGGTGCTGCACACTAAGGTGACGACGGATCTGAAAGGCATTGCAGACCTGAGCGAACTGAATCTGTTAACGCGTTTGCGCCAATTCCTCCAGGGAGGGCACCGTGGCTTCTGGCCGCGAAGCATTTGCTTCAGCGAGGATTCAGTCGTGCAGGTGACGGCACCACAAGGTGCTGCTGTCGAGCAGTACCTCAACGTCACAAACGGCTGTCGCAGCAATCCTGATGTGAGCGGCGGCGCGGGTCAGGACATTCCCCCGAAAGAGGGGTGCAGTCTTTCGCGGAATTTGGTGACTGGGCTAAGTCTGCTTCGGTCTGCCGCCTAGTTGTCGTGGGATAGCACTAAGTTGATTGTATTGTCGACGGCGGGAATCCGTGCGTCGGATTCATGGTGTTGAATCTGGAGTTTAAGTTTTAGTCACTCGGGTAGACGGGATGTACCATGCGTTTTCTTGATATCTATGTTGAGCAATTTGGAGTCCTGAATAACGTAGAGCTGCGGGATCTGTCCCAGGGACTGACCGTTATCTATGGGGACAACGGCATCGGAAAAACCACATTGGTTCACTTTCTGCGTGGATTGTTGTTTGGCTATACGGCAGAGCATCAGGCCTTTCACACAGCCGACGGAAGGTTCGGCGGGGCGATTTCTCTGGAATCACGAGGGCGATCAATACGCCTGACCCGCGAGCGGAGCCATGGGCTTTCTACGGAACTTTCCACCGTGGATCTCGCGACGGGAATGCCGGTCACTGTACACTGCAGTGATCTTCCGGAATGGGCCAATGAGACGACCTATCGCGAGGTCTTCAGCGTCGGTGAGCGGGAGGCTGTTCGTTTTGATCTGTTGACGCGACATTGTCTGGACGACATCGGCGTTGCCACAGCATCTGAGATCCTTCGCGCTGAAATGGCTGTTAAGCAGGCGGTTCGGGAACGTGAGGGCAATGGGTTGGAAGGCGGACTGCGTCACAGGAAAGCGGCTTTACAGAGTCGGCGGGAGGAGTTGACGAGCGATTTGGCGGAAATGCGACGCGTTTCGCCAGAGATCTCGCAGCAGAATTTCGACGCAGAAGCTGAACTGCGGCAACTGAGAGTCTCCGCGGCAGACCTGAATCGCAGAATTCACGATGTGAGCATTGAAGTCCGACGACTCGAAATGCTGCTTGAGGCGTTACAGCGGCAGAATACGGTCACTCTGAATCGCCAACCGATCGAAGATCAGATTTCCGAACTGGTCGAACGACAACAGCGTTGGGCAGGCATTCGCAGCTGTATACAGAGTGAAGTTTCGCAGTTGACGACTGTTGCTGCTGCACCGCGTCGGCGTCCGGATTCGCTGGATTCGATCCGTGCCATCATTACCCGACTGGAACAGAGAATGGGGACTGCCATAGTGGACTCCTCGGATGCCGATACGAATCCGGCCAGTGTCGACCGCCAGGTCATCACGGACGAAATTCGCAGCGAAGTCTTCTCGCTTTGCGACTACGTGGCCAGGCACGCATCCGCCGCGGCATCACATCAGACCTTGCTGGAATCGCTGCTTGGCCAGAGATCGCTGCAGGACATCGAGCACGTTTGTGCGGTGGTGCAGGGGCAGATTGATACCTTGACTGAAGAATTCAATCACAGCGCGGATGTTGTTCCTGTCAGTGAACAGCATGGTCCGGCCTGCGACTCGATCATCGAGGTCGAAGCGGAACTGGCACGAGAGCAGCGGTTGCTGGGCGATTTGGAACGTCAGGAGAGCCGAATAGCGGATGAAATCGGTCAACACGAAAGCCGTCTGATTGAGCTTCAGACGCTGCTGCGATCATCCGGCTGCCTGGAAGATCTGGACATAATCAAGGGGCAAATCGCTGAGACGGACGCCCAACTTCAATTGCTGAATGATCGCTGGCGGGTGCTGGAACAAACGGAAAGCAGTCTGCAGCTTGTCATTGAACAACTCGGACAATTTCAGGAATTCGGTGTGCTGGAAATCGCGTCCGGGTATATTGAAAGACTGACCGAAGGAGACTGTTATCAACTGGCGGCAGATGCGACCGGGACAACAATTCTGGCTGCCACACGGCAAGCGAGCGACCTTCAGGCGTTGCACCAACTCAGTCGTGGCACCCGTGATCTGGTAGCTCTCGCGCTGCGACTGGCACTTCTTCAGTATCGAGCGGAAGACAGCGAGCGGGCGCCTCTGATGCTGGACGACGTCTTTATCATGACGGATGACGACCGAGCATCCATTACCGCGGACCTGTTGATGGAGGTGGCTGCGGATGGCCAGCAAATCATCTTTTTCACTTGCCAGCAGGAGGTTCGTGATCTGTTCGCACGGAAGAACGCAAACATTCGGCAGCTGAAGCAGAATGAAACCACGTCCACGTCCGCGCCCGTGGCTGTTGAGTCGCCCGTGCCAGTCACGGCATTCGTGCCCCCACCGGCCGCAGAAACGCCGGCACCCAGCGAACAGACAAACTGGCTGTTCTATCTGGAAGTCGACAGTTCAGTCGAAGATCTGTCCGGACTCACCGTGGCCGAAATTGAGGCGATTCGTGCGTCTGGCATCAGCAACATCGACGAACTGCTGACTCTGTCCGTTGCAGAAATTGAGATACAGTTTCGTGATCGAGGCTATTCGATCAGCTCTGACAGGATTCGCGCGTGGAGAGGGCAGGCGGAACTCGCCACAGAGATCCCGATGCTGCGCCGCAGCGACGCCGAGTTGTTGTATGCGTCCGGCATTCAAAGCACAGTGGAACTCAGCCGCATGCGTCCCGAGACCGTGTACGATACGGTCGCAGCCTTTCAGAACACTCAGATGGGAGCACGATATCGCAGGTCCGGTCGAACGCTCGACCGCCAGCAATCCATCAGTTGGTGCCGCTGGTCTCAGCACTCACGGTCACTCAGTGACGCACGTCGTACGCGTTCCCGGTTCTTCGTCGCCCCTTCTGACTCCGGTGCCGGACAGCTGTCAGGAACGAGTTCTGACGGGACGTCAGCAGTTCGACGACGACGGCAGAGCCTGTCCGGCGACCAAACGATTACTCGACGGCAAAGGAGACCGGGACTTTCCAGCGCTGCTCTTCGTCTGCGTGACGAGAGACAGAAACGGCGTCGACAAAGGATGACCCGACACTCTTCGTCCTATCGAACAGTTCCGGGTGAAAGTCAGGACGATGAGTGTGGAGTGCCGGAACTGAAATTCCATCTGAACCGATCAGCGGATGTGGACGCAGCGCCTTCCATCGGCCCCAAAACCGCTCAACGTCTGGCGACTGTCGGAGTCTATACCGTCGACGACCTGCTGACTGCGACAGCCGATTCGGTGGCAGAACGTCTTGCCAATCGTCGTGTGTCGGGCGACACAATCATGCAGTGGCAATCTCAGGCTCGCCTGGTGTGCCTGGTGCCCGGACTTCGCGATATCGATTCGCAGATCCTTGTTGCGTGTGGTATCAGCGAGGTTGAGCAGCTTGCGCAAAAACGGCCGGTTGACCTGTTCGCACTTGTCGGACCGTTCTCCGAGACCAGTGAGGGAGAGCGTATTATTCGGGGCGGTAAGAGACCCAGTCTCGAAGAGGTGACCGACTGGATCAGTTGGGCACAGCAATCCCGCACGCTGAAGTCAGCTGCGTAGTTCGGAACGTCTCCCTGAAATCAGTGATCAGCGAACAGCCCGCGGGTTGGGCAATTTCGCGCGGCGCTGAATGCAGACACGATTCAGTCGTCGGCCGGCGGCGGCGGCACGCCTTCGTCGGATGATTCTCCCGCATTCGCTGGCGGCGGAGTTCCTGTCGGTGTCGCTGCATCAGTCAACACAGCGGCCTCGGGGGACGACATGCGCGGCTGAGGTTTCAGAGTCTGTGAATCCTCAACGGCGTGAGAAGGGAATTCGACCGCTGGCTTCGCAGGCGTACTTTCACTTCGCAGAAGCGTGGTTGTTGTGCGAATTGGCGTTGACTGTGTCGCCACGGCGCGTGTCGGCGTGACTGGAGCAGCAACGTTGGTTTCGCGGGAACCGTCGTCGGGATCGTTCGGTGACGCCGAATTCCTTGAGTTTGGCGCTCATTGCACGGCCAGTCGCGTATGCGCCTGCTGTTCAGCGATCGTTTTTCCGCCGTTCGGCGTGATGAATTGATACGGGCGGGCTGTGTTCCGGTGGTCTGAACCGATCTGCTGGCCGCTGGGGAATTCACGCCTTTCCGCAGGTGGAACCAGAGGGACATGAGTGATGACCTGCTGCAGCGACATTTCGAAGACGTGGAATTCTCCCGACGCAGGCAGCTCCGGGACGGAAGGTTCCCTGCTGTTTGAGACCGGATGCATCACTGCTGTCGTGGGATTTTTGTTGTGAGCAACCAACGCCAGTTCCATGCGTCGCCTGGGAGGTACGCCATCCATCCGTTGGGCAAGCTGCTCGATCCATTCCGGCTCCTTTTCGGCGGCTTTCGTCATCATGCGAGCATACAGCGATACTTCAAATACGTTGCGATCGAGAATGGAGTTGGTCAACCGTGAGGTCAACTTCGCGATTGCTTCGATTGCACTGGACGGAAAGTGCAGAAATGTTTCGATCTGCTGATTGACCATCAGCGAACCGTCTTTAGCTCTGACAAACCGGTATTGCAGCCAGACCAGCGCTGATGCTTCTATGGATCCAGGCAGCAGTGGACTTTGATACCGTCCTTCGACAATAAACAGGCACTGATTGCCGTCCCGCCAGAGTATGTCGGCCGTCCCGGTAGATCCGTCCGTGGCCTTTGCTTCGTATCCAAAATCATCTGTCTGCCACATCTGCAATGTTGAAATCCCCATGACGCGCCACGTGCTGATGGCAATGTCCGGATGATTGATCAAGTATTGGTAGATGTTGGGGTTGATGGGATATTGAAGACTCGGCATCCGGCGATATTGCGACATGTTGTCCAGAATATATGCCGCGCGGGCCTGAGCGTTGCTGGACATTTTTTCGTTTGGGATCCACTTCTTTGTGGATTCCAGCACGTCTTTTGCGGAGGTGGCATCGGCAAGAATCCGGACACCGACCTTTCGGGCCAGGTCTTCCAGTCGCGGTGCCGCGTCTGCCTTCTGTGTGGGGCCGAAACACGCCACAAGGGTGAGCGCGGTCGCACACAAATTGAGTTTGTGAAAGTACACCGAGACAAGTCCCATTGCGTCGATAGCTCCCGGATCCGGCTGGCCACGATTGTCAATCGCACAGCACACGATGACGCGTACTGTGTTCAGCCGTGTCCGAGGCCCCCTCGACACACCGCCCGTAATAACATTCTCCCGACATCGCATGTCGACGGAGAATCCCCCCTGACATTGATTTCGGACGTCAACCGCTGCGACCCCACTCAATTGTGGAGCTTCGCCATTGTTTTTTAAACGCACGATCAGACGGCACGCTGACGGCAGCAGAAATCTGCATTACGAATCGTCGGCCGAAGTCCGCTTTCCTGGGTGCCGACTCACTGCGCTCAATACACGCAAAACGTGCCGATATTCTGTCACGTTCCAACAGATTTGTAGGCGAGTTCCGTGTTTTCTGTCGTTCTGAGCCAGGTGAAGAAATCCGCAGCACAGTGTTTGGCGGCGTGTTTCACCCACCTCAGTACCACCGCTCCGTCATACTTGAACTCCGGCATCAGGCCGAACGGTACAGCGGACGTCAAATAAGTCCGTTAAGACTTCGGAAACACAGGTTTCGCAACTGAGAATCATCCTTTGGCACACGAGTTGACGCTGTCAATATGACGAAATTGTGCTTATATTCGGTCAGATATTCGGCCTGTTGTTTTCACATGTGAGCTTGTTTGATGCGACATATCCTGCGGAAGTGCTTGATTTTGACTGCCATTCTGGTCAGTTTTGCTGCCGTTGGTATGTCCGCTGCCACGGCCTGCCCAAACTGCAAGTTTGCCAACGAGACGGAAAGCAACCGCCCCAAAGCCTACATGTACAGCATTCTGTTCATGATCGGCATGCCGGCAACAATCTTCACCGGCTTCGGTATCAGCTTTTACCGAATGACTCGCAAGGCTGAGCTGGCGGCCCTGGAAGAAGCGTCCCTGGAAGATCTGCCGTCATGATCATTCTCTGTTGATGCGTCCTGCGAAAACGGACAACAGAGAGACTGCACCGGGCGCCAGCCGCTGCCTTATCGCCCCATCGCCCCACTGGGTTTGCCCAGTGGGTCCGGAGTTCAGGCCATGATCGATGAGACACTGCTACAGTCCATAGACGTGGAACTGCCGGCCGATAAGACGGTCGGAATCGGCTGCGTGGGTTCCGGTTTCATAATGGCCGACTGCCACCTTGTCGCCTATCGAAAGCATGGACTCAATCCGGTTGCCATTACGTCCCGTACCAGACGCAATGCCGAAGCTGTGGCCGCGAGGCACTCAATTCCAATGGTCTGCGATTCCGTGGAACAACTGTGCGATCGCGCCGATGTACAGATTCTGGACGTGGCCGTGCCGCCGGATATTCAGGCCGACACCATCCGCAAAGCCCTGGCCGGCAACCACAGCCTGCGCGGCATTCTTGCTCAGAAGCCCCTGGGCCGAAACTTCGCAGAAGCTCTGCAGATTGTTCAGCTGTGCGAACAGGCGGACGTCACGCTGGCGGTGAATCAAAACATGCGTTACGACCAGTCCGTCAGAGCCTGCCATCATTTGCTGCACACCGGGCAGCTGGGTGACCCCGTGCTGGCAACAATTGACATGCGGGCGATTCCGCACTGGATGCCGTGGCAACAGCGACAGGGATGGGTGACGTTGCGGATCATGAGCATCCATCATCTCGATACGTTTCGATACTGGCTGGGCGACCCGGATCGGATCTACGCGAGTGTACGTCCGGATCCCCGAACGTCGCTGCAGTTCGAACATACAGACGGCATTGCGCTGTACATTCTGGAGTACGATTCCGGAGTCAGAGCGTCCTCGTGGGACGACGTGTGGGCGGGGCCGGCGCGGGAGGGGGCCGCCAGCGACATTGGCATACGCTGGCGCGTTGAGGGGACGACGGGGATGGCTCGTGGAACAATTGGCTGGCCTGATTACCCCGAACGCAGGCCCAGCACTCTGGACTACACCACAACAGAATCTGAGGAATGGCATCAGCCTCGCTGGGATTCCGTCTGGTTTCCGGATGCGTTTATCGGGCCGATGGCGGACCTGCTTCGAGCCGTGGAAACCGGAACCGAACCGTCCTGTAGTGGCCGGGAAAACCTGGCCACGGTCGCGTTGGTCGATGCGGCGTACCTGTCCGCACGGGAACACCGAGCTGTATCGCCGGCCGAGATTTCCGAGGCGTAGGAGGGCGGCTTCAGGTTTCGTTCTGGCCCACCCGGTTGACGCACGCGGCAGAAGTGTGTGCAATCTGCAGCCTTCTGCTGCACCCTCCCGCAAGTTGAGACCCGCCGTGAATATCCCCGCCGCCGCCGCGCTGGACGCCGACCCGGACCTGGAACCGGATCCCCTATTCCTTGCCGCCTTCCGCGAAGCCCGCTGGATCCTGGTGATGTGGCTTTCGTGTTTCGCGTGGACGTTGACCGTCTGCCTGAATTTCGGGTATCCCGAAACAGTCGATCCATTGAACTTCCCCATGGTGCTCGGAATTCCCGCCTGGGTTGCGTGGGGCATCGCATTTCCGTGGCTGATCGCCAACGTCGTCACGATTTGGTTTTGTCTTTTCGTGATGGAAGACGCGGATCTCGGAGAAGATTCCGGCGAAGCTGCGATTTCCGATGCCTCAGCAAATGCTCCGGCAGAGGGAGGCAGCAATGTTTGAAGCCTCAATGCTGTACGCACCGACGACCTTTGCCGCAGCCGGATCGTCCGCCCTCGTGACCTTCTGTCTGTACACGCTGGCCGTTTTTGGCTTGGCGGCGCTGTCGAGTCGCCTGCGTACTTTCTTGGTAGTCGCAGTCTTGGTGTCTGGGCGTTGGCACTCACGTTCGCCGCAACCAGTGCATCGGGAGGTTCATTTACGGGATTCCCGTCTCTGATTTACACGCACGGCTGGGTGTTGGCACTGTGGATCGCCAGCTACATGATCTTCCCGATCTGCACGATGGGGCTCCTTGGGAAACGTATCAATCAGGTCGCCAGAAAGACGGGCGCTATCACCGTCCCTGACATTCTGAGAGATCGATTCCAGAGCGCGTCGTTTGCACTTCTGGCCACGGCCCTGCTGGTGTTTTTCACCTGCGTCAATCTTGTCGGACAGTTTAAGGCCGGCAGCATGATCCTGCAGACTCTGTTGGGAGAAAATGCGACGTATCAGGCCCTCCGTGGCATTGTCGGAAACTTCCTGCAGTCTTCACAGTTGCTGGCCGGGCTGGACCCGGGCTACTTTCTGTGCCTGCTCACGTTTGGCGTGGCAGTAATTATTTACACGACCTGGGGAGGATTCCACGCGGTTGTGTGGACCGATGTGATGCAGGGCATCGTGATGGTTCTGGGCGTGATCATCATGCTGCCACTGGCCATCTACCAGGTCGGCGGACTGCAACACGCTACGGAGACGCTGGCACAGATGGTGCCCCCTCATCGGGCCGAAATTGTGATTCAAACTGATGTCGAAGACCTGGACGTCCCGAAGGGAACGTGGCTGCAGACGGATGATTCACCCTCGCGAATCTTTCGCATCGGTGAGGCGGCCGCCTTTGATGAGTCCGGTAGAGCAACGGTCAAAGGGATTGAAATCGTCGATCCGGGCGACCAGCAACGGATTCGGTCCGGCACGGTTGACGTCAGTTTTGAGGAATCGGTCGCCATCGTTGATGTCAGGAAGTCAACACCTGCCGCGTATCCTGGCGACGCACGTCCGGGAGTTTACGTGACTGCTCCCGGTCCGGATGCTACCAAGATGGACGGTATGCTGCCGATGAGCCTGGCGTTTTCCATGTTCTTCTACTGGGCGATTTCCGGCACTGGCCAACCCAGCAGCATGGTCCGCCTGATGGCCTTCAAAAACACTCGCACGCTAAGAATTTCCATTGCCAGCGTGGCGATGTATTTTTCCTTCATTTACTTTCCACTGGTTGTGATTTTTTGCTGTTCGCGGCTGCTGCTGCCGGGCATGGAGGTCGAATCCGATCGCATTATGCCGCAGATGGCCGTGACTCTGACTTCCAACATCGGCGCCGGGTGGCTGGCCGGTCTGCTGGTGGCGGCACCCTTTGCGGCTGTGATGTCCACCGTCGACAGCTTTCTTCTGATGATCTCTTCGGCAGTGGTGCGGGACTACTACCAACGGAATGTGAACCCCGACGCTTCTCAGAGAACGCTGCAGCGCATGAGCTACACCTGCACAATCGTCGTGGGCATTGGTGTTGTCATCGCGGCATTAAACCCGCCGGAGTTCCTGCAATACCTCATCGTGTACGTTGGCAGCGGTCTGGCCGCCTGTTTTCTGGCGCCCATGTCCCTGGCACTGTACTGGAAGCGCATGACAACGTCAGGCGCCTTTGCCAGCATGTTGGGCGGCTTTCTGTGCCACCTCTCGCTGTACATCGTGGGCTGGCTTCGCGGAGACGGCTTTACCAAACCCATGCGACCGTTTTCTCTCGATCCGGTCGTGATTGGGATCGTGATGTCGTTCTCGCTGGGCTTCGTTGTCTCACTGCTGACGCCGCCACCGCCAAAGGAATTGGTCGAAAAGTATTTT
>LWDU01000225.1_pt1 | contig 17331 bp, 5 predicted proteins | sample 727161 | NCBI WGS metagenome assembly LWDU01 (sample SAMN04566230, study PRJNA314399) | hydrothermal vent metagenome | isolation source: deep sea hydrothermal plume seawater | place: Mexico: Gulf of California, Guaymas Basin | collected 2004-07-11
AACCCATAGTAGAACTGGTATCACCAAATCCCGCACTAACATTAAAAGATCGAATAGATGCACCAAGAAACGTCTGTTGAACAAAACCCTCATTTCCAGAAGTCCATCCAGCAACAGACAAGGCTCCGTGCAAACCTTGCGGTAAAACGCTGTAAACCGGCCAATCCTCTTGATAAACTGCGCTCGGCGGAATTATACTATAATCACTCATTTATATTTACTCCTCATCCTCTGACGCGGCTTTCAAAGACGGATATCTATCAAAAACACGACTCGTTGGAATGGCATCGGCCACAAAGGGAATTCTCACTTCACATGATGGTGACAGGATATCTTCGGAAGGGTCTGAAATCATTAAAAATAGTGAAATTATTAATGCCATCGGTGTCAGCTTTTGATGCTGGTGCATTAGAAAAATCACTTATAAATTTCTTAAAGTTAAATATCCCCGTACCCTCACTGCCATCATGGGTGGTATAAGCTGGATTACCCAAAGCTGGTGGATATGAAATAAAGACCCCGGAAGGAGCCGTACTTCCATCCGCTGTGCCATACCTATATTCTTTTGGGGAGGGATAATATTTATTTATTCCTTTCCCATCAAAACCCGCAAGCTCTATACCAAAGTTTATCCCTGATATAGGATCATCTGCGTTGGGATCTACAAAATCCAGTTCTTGACGCGGGTCCGCAAGATTTCCAGTAAATCTTCCAGACCCCTGTGATAAAATATAACTTTTTGGATAATCACTACCGCTAGCGCTATACTCAGAGATAACTGGTAATACTTGAAAAGGCAATACCGGGGTTGGGTTTACTGTAGTAGTAGTAGTAGTAGTCATTATTACTTATCCAGTTCATAAGTAAATGATATATTAAAACTATAGTTCCCCGTTTTTGGCTCCCAAGATTCACTGGGGGCATTAATGAAATACTTTCTTACTCCCGGTTCTCCTGCTGGACTCAAACTTTCTAATAGTACTGCTAACTCCGTTGCTGTTGGCTCTGAAACGCTGGGTTTCATTAAAAGTAGGGCGGGTCTTCCAGAATCATATGGTATCTTGGTATAATCCATTACTAAATTCACAGAAATATCTCTTTTATATTCAGTACGGCCCCCAATATATTGCAAGACGGGACCGGTTGGTCTTCCTATAACTGGGACTGTAGCAAAAACATCTCCCGGATATGTATCGTTAATATTTATAGTTTCGCCCAGCGTATTTGAAATAATATTAGTGGGCCTATTATCGAATGCTAAACTATAGGTAATCTCACCGGCAAATTCATTTACACCCAAAGCTATTGAATTGGGTTCAGCGTTTAACTGAACTTGGGTTTGATTATTGGCCCGCTTATAAATCATGCTACCAACACCAAAGAATCCATTATTAGCAATACTATTATAATGTGCTAAGGCATTATTGTACTGAGTGGGAGCACCAAACGTATCTCCAGCATCGTTCCTTCCGCCATATTCACGGTCGTTTGCGCCCCTCACGGATAAACCCTTGATATTTCCGTCAATACTAACTCCAATAAATGGATCGCTGTTAGAGCTATTAATACTCATGTTATAGGTTTCATAAGCTGTCCCAGAAGCCATGAGCCAAGTTTCCGTTACGCTATAGCTACCTGCTGACTCATTTACGTTTTCAGTCCTACTATGATTAAACCCATTATATTGCGCAATCAAATCCAGAGTGCCCGCACCGATTTGTCCAAAAAGAGCCGGATAAGCTTTACCGGTTATAGTGTTCAACGGATCATTATTTGGGTAGCCATGAAGTGAGAGGTCATTATTATATTCGTCATTATTATAAGCTGGATCATAAGTTAGTCGTTGCGTTACAAATTTCTTCGCCTGTATCCAAGCTGGCATTCTTTCACTTCCAGCGCCTTCGGGTTTGTAATGATCTTTTCCTGTTGCACTGATATTATGCGTAATACGATATGACCTTGGAATAAAAGTGTTATCCAAACTGACTACTTCACCCTGCCCTTCATCGGTTTCAATAGACCAGTCTTCGCTAAAATCTGTTAGATAAGCATTTCCTACGGTTTCAAGAAAGTTGTCCTCTGTGAGTCCCACCATTGAATTAGCCGTAGCTTTACCTTGATCACGGTTGCCCTCGCCGTCAACGGACCCCATTGACCACAGGGTGTCTGCCTCTAGCGTAATAGTATAGTCAGATCTAGTTATATATATACCTTCAGTAAAATCAATACTTATAACTCTGGGGAAGCAAACAATGGATGCAGTATCAAATTCAACATCTGTAATTTCTATGCTTGCTTCATTAAAATCGCATTAGCTGCTTGTGTTTCGTCCACCCTTTGTTTGGAGGGTCTTTTACTTCCATAATGACTGACATTATTATCAAAACTGTTGTACGGACCAGTGTAAGTTAAAGTTGGGGAACCATGAAATGGATAAACGTTACCTGTTATATTAGATAATGCGTAGGGAGTTCCTTCATCTGGTAATAATGTACCAGTGAGAGTGATTGAATAGGTAACACCTAATGCGTCCCCAGCCCCCGTCTTGTTTATATTCGTTGATATAGATATCAGCGGAGTGGGACGAATGGTGCATTCGTTATCAGCTATATTTTTCCATCTTACTCTAATTGGCATCTATCTACCTCTAGTATTTAAATTTAAGGTTTCGTTGGGAAATTCTCCAGAACCTACGGTTAAGTTTAACGTACTGGATCGCTGCGAAGCGTATGCTACCAGAGGCATTGTTCCGCTACCAATCCCACTACATCCAGCTATATATGTATTAAATGGTACAAGTGAGCCACCGCTTTCTTGTATCAATGTAATAGACCCAAAATCGTTTAAAGTTTGGTGTCCAGTCCCATTATTATACACATATACGCCAGATGGGCCGCGAATATACAAGCTAAAACCAGACGGTCTGGTAATTAAAGAATCCATATCACTGGAAAAACCAGTGTCAAATTCATTGGTTTGATTGCCAACAATTTGGGGCCAAGCGTTATCGAGACTATTTGGCCTACCAAACGTATTTAGGACCAGACCAGCAACCACCTTCTCACCAAATAACCTTGTTCCAATTACAGATTCAACGAACGGCCTATGGGCAATAAATCCCTTCAGAGCTGGGTCAAAGCCAGAACCCTCTAAGAAAATATCTCCATATTCGTTCGGGAAAATTATTCCACTAACTTCGTAGGTTATTGAGTCTCCAGCGGTATTTTGATAAACCCTAGTTTTAACCCTGTCTGAAGATCCTTTATCTCCAAACACTTCTGCATAAATCCAGTTTCCAGAATTTGGAATGGAGGGAATCTGGTCTCTAAGCATGGCATCAAACGTATAGGCAGAACCAGCGCTTTCTAAACCATTTACTGGCGTTGCGTCGTCAGAACTTAAAGGATGATTACCACTAGTAACAAAATCATGGAATGGAGCGCCAGCAACTAATGTATAATCGCTATCTCCTCTTTTCGCCCTATTGATTGATACAGACCAGCCAAAATGATCATTCTCACAGCCACTAACAAGTGCTGATATAAACTTGTTTGCAGATACTCTATCATTATAGCCTTGGGGATATAACTTCTCTTTGTAGATCCAGCTCTTACTTCTATTCGGCCAATCTAGCATTTCATGTCTGAAGTTAAACACCGCCCCATTATTTAAAACAAGTGTTCCACTATTATTGTCAAATGTATCAAATCTTACACCCGACGACCCCAGATCGTGAATAACATGGTGGGGAATTCTAAATTGTGAGTTAAATTCTTTTCTTAAAAATTCTCCACTGTTATAAATGCTGTGATCGTGCAACGATTCAAAATCATGATTAGGCGCTCCTACAGCAATCATGTCTGCGTCAATTGCTACCGAGAATCCAAACTGATCTGGTTTTCTAGCATATTCTTGGATGAAATCAGCATCTAAATCATGGTCGCCTCTATCATATAAGGATGTAATAGAGGGATTAATTAGGCCAACATTGATATTATCGGGCTTAATTTTCTGCTTGAACTCCCAAGGTAAAAATTCACTAACTACATTTGTCCCGCGACCTGTTCTTTCATAATAAAACGTTGATCCGGCCCCGCCATTTTCAGACAGCTTGATCCCTGACAGGTTTGCGTCATTCTGAATTTCATGCCATTGAACGATGCCGCTGACACCACTAATTGCTCCTTCTGTATGGAAGGCATTAAATGGGGTTCCAACTATGAGCTTATCTTGTGTTAAGTCTATTGAGAATCCAAATAGGTCGCCGGGACATCCAGACGCATAAATATCAAAATCTAAGTAATCATTACCAGTAAGTTTCATTAAATCTGGCAGGCCACCCCCCCGCTTTGCGTCAACCAAGTAATCCTTATCAACGCCATCAATTACATATGAGCCTTGATTCAGAAAGTCTCCGCTATATCTTGGATATAACCCATACTTAGGAACAATTGTTTGACCAAAGACTTTAAGTGCGGCTGTTATCGCTGCTGAACCCACCGGATTAGCTTCTCTAGCAAATCCGGGATTAGCTGGATGATAGTAATCTTCCTTGTCAAAGTAATTACCTAGATTGTCCGCAACCCCGCCTAATCCATAAAGCGGATCAACTGTATTAGGTATGCCGCTCACAGCATAATATTTGGCAGCGCTACCACGCTCTGGAGCGCGTAACTTTTGAGTAAATTCAAACAGTCGTCCACCTGCTATGGTATTATTTCTCTCGTCAGCACTAGCGAAAGAATTGTCATTGAAGTCTGATGATTCTGGATATAGGCTTCTGATAAATCCTTGATTTTCCCCCAACGAATCTGATCTATACTGTGGGCATTGACCCTGAATCATAGTAGAGTCTGAAATAACAACAATTTTAGATCTTTTATTACCATTTATTCCGGCAGAAAAATGTTCAAATTCTTCAGCGGCAACAATTGGACCATCTTCAATTTCTGATTTTCCCCTTGGATCACAACATCCGTCCTCTGGACATTCGGGGGCGTAAGGATTACAATAAGGATCGCTCTCATGTTTAACTGATCTAAATTCACCCGGAATTAATATCTGTTCTTCCGGCACATACCAAGGGGTACATGTTTCAGTGTAGGGTGGGTCGCAAGGAACTTTTTTGGTTTCATTCTCAGTAATGATTTCAATAGGAAGTGGGCAACCAGAAACGGATAGAAGCCTCGTTGTTAAAGGCGGTAATGTACGATTTTTTGATTTTTCTTCTTCAGGATCTATGCGAGTATAACTAGTAGAAAATGTAACATTAATATAATCCTTAGTAGCTACCAAATCTATACCAGTGGATTCAGGATCACGAGGAATCGTATTTGTAAGTTTGATGAATCCATTTTGATCGTTATCCCCCGTGCCTTCACCGGGCCACTGATTAGGATCAAAAACAACTGGACCAATTGAAACATCAATATCGTGATAATCATTTCTTGTTTCAGATACCCAGTCAAAGAACATTCTGTATCCAGAACCAGCGACTGATGGAAACTGCATTGTTCCCTCTGTCTCAATTTTGTATAGCTCAGGAATGGTTATTACAGTGTCTTGTATCTTGTCGTCATAGGAGACAATTCTTTCAAAGTCTCCACCTCCAGATATAGGAATATAATCTGTCGGGTCTGTCGGGTAGCCTTCTATATTGAACCCATAAGGCCAGAGGGCAACTTTTTCAACCTTGGTATTAACACGCTTCACATACCACCCATACCCATTCTCACATCCCACTGTTGGCAGCGTTTGTGGATTGACAATCTGGGTGGGTACAAAATCTGGGTCACGGTCTCGCAAATCTTCTTCATTGCCAGTAGTTATAGATTCGGTTGATTGTACAAAAAATTCTCCCAAGCTCGGAATGTAACACGGCCTACTTTGAAGGTTAAGTTTGTCACATATATATTCTACATTTTCTGCTATCTCTTGCCGTTTTTTGTCATCATTACCGGCGTAGGTAATAATCACCCGTTTATTGCCCCTGTCTAAGAACTCTCGCAATCTCTGCACTTCGATATCATCTGGCTTACCGAGGGGATTTGCTATCCATATAGATGTAACTTCGTTATCACCATCTTGCTCTGGTAGAGGTTCAGAGTATCTATCAAAACCTTCTTCCACCTGAATATCATATTTTTCTAATCTAGATCTTAAAATATTTGCATCTTGCGTTTCTGAATCACTAGAATATGCATCTTTAAAGGAAGATCTTCCGGTCCATCCTCCAAGCTGTAACACTTTGGATGAAGCATTACAATTCTCGGTCAACATATTCACAAAGAATAATATATTTTGATCTTTATTTAGACTGGGAGATTCCGTGTCACCAGTTGCCCCAAAGCTTCGTTTGTTTTCCCCCAGCATAGAAGCAATAATAATTGCTTTAGATGTAGTCTTTGTCAAAGAACTATCTTCATTAAGTTTAGAATATGACTCTTGTAAGGCTAAGATACTGTCTGGTAAAAGAGTTCTTTTACGTTCGTTAGGTGTTCCTGCGTATGGAATACCTTTAGCTTGTAAGAGACAATCTCTGTCATTTTTTACATCTGGGTCAAAATATGTTCCAATATCATATTCTGTAAATATACCAGTAGGCTCAGAGTCAGAATCTTCCTTAATCGAGAAATCGAGATGTGATAACTGATTTTTAACAAAGGCTTTCTTAAACTTGGGAATAGTTATATATTTCCAACAATAATCCCTTCGACAGTCTACACCACTTCTAGCGGGAATAATTTCAATTCTATCTGGTGTGAATTCCGCAGTGGTCAAAATCGGAACGACATCTTCATACGGCCTATTTATATAGGTCTTGGGACTTTGAGGATAAAGATCACAGGACTGTGCAGGATTTGGATTTCCAAAATGGAACCCCCAATTGGTTTTGTATTTTACTGTAATTTTGCGATTTCCAACAGTTTTTACACAAGAAGAATTCCATTGTGGTCTGAAATCTCCGACATGTTTAAGTGGAAGATTACAAATTTCTGGATTCTCATCGTCGCATGGCGAATGTTGAACAAAGTCTTGCAGGCTAACATCTGACAGATCCATACGTATGTCGCCAACACCTTTGGCAAACATGTTATTTTTCTTGATGTTAGATCTATACCCCGCATAATTCGTGTGTGCATATTCCGGTAAAAACGCCTTGGTAATATTGTATCTGTCATTAAATACATCGTCACTACCAACGCAAACGGGCAATGCAAGCGATTGACTGTCCGCAGGATGGATTCTCATGCGAGAGCCAAGCTTTTTCAAAACCTTATTCACAATATCATTGGAGTCTTTATACAGACCATTTTCTTCATAAACCGGGTCATTACCAACAAGGACTAAAGTTCTATCACCCTTAGCCAACCAAGTCTTGATATTATCAATAATTTCATCACTAGCAGAATCTAGTTCTGGAGTGATAACAAATGCCAAGCCAACATCTGTAGGTATTTCAATTTCTTCAAAATCCATTCTTCTAAATGGTAAGTTGGAAGGTTCAAAATATAAACCCATTTGATCGTAAAGACCCTGACTACGCTCTTGAGCGTGCATACTTCTATCTAAGTTACCAAATCTTGTGAATTCAACAACTCCACTATGAGGATATATTTTCTTAGACTCAAATATTCTTACTGCTCCGGCATTGGTATACGAAGACCAAGTATCTTCGCCTCTATACCAAACATTACTATCTTCAAACATGGTGGTAGAGTCTGTGGGCGCTCCAAAAGCAACGATGCTTCCATCATCATTGATTGCGGTACTATATCCTAATCTAGATGTTCCCAAGAACTCATTGAGTATAAAATTCCAAGTTCCGGTGTTGGTTATTTCTGAATACTTGTAATTGAATATTGGTTTATAAAGTTGGATACTATATTTGATCCTAATACCAAACTTCTGATCATGAGTCATTTCGTGGTAACTGACTTTCTGCGCTACGTCACTACCAGAAGCCACCAATAAATCATCATACCTTTGAACTGCAACGGTTTCACCAAGAGATGCAAGATAGTCCCTTGCTTTACCATACATCTTCGTGTTTTCAGAATCATCTCTTTCGTATATCTCACAAGGGGTATGAGTATAAGGAGATCCAATTGAAATTATCTCTGAATTTTTACTAATAGATACAGAGTGTCCATACCTGTCATTGTATTGTGACCCATACCCAAAGATGTTATTTTCAAGATCATTATCTCCAAGAACGTTGGTAACCCTATCAGAAAATGACTTTATTTCCTGCACACAATTAAAAATACCACTTTCTTTTTCAAAGATATATACTCTGCCGCCCGAGGATGGGGGAATCTGGAATTCATAAGCATTTGATTGTGCCCACTCTTGCCCCACGCCACTGGTAATATATGTTAGTGCGTCTTCTCTAATTAAATTACCAGAATTTAAAGTCTCATTAAGTAAATCTATGGATGTCTTCTTCCAGTCTTCTGATGCCCCCAAGATTTTATTAAAATAGCCAGACTCAGCTTCTGGGACCGTGGGATCAATTACACCACTAATATAGGCATAGTCCTGATAGTAACGAAGAAATTCATCGACTATGTGCGTATTGTCTAGTTTATTATAAAATGCCGCAAAGCCAGCACTATTGCTATCTTCTTGGAATACACCCAAGATTGGCGGGATACCACTATGAGGTCCAGCATAATAATTAAAGGCTTCATGAAATTCTCCCTTGACTCCACTCAATATTCCATCATAAACAGCTTGTTCTCCATCAGAATCTTTAAGAGTCTTATTGTCCATCCTATTAATGTATTTGTGACGGAACCAATTATGGTCATGATCAACGGGGTCTTCGTCCTCTGGATTGTCACTCAATTCAAATATTATAAGTTTAATATCAAGTTGAGGCTGGAACTCATAATCTGTACCAGCATTCCAAGGGGCGGAAAAATACTTATAAAGTATATCCCACTTACGAGCTACACTCGCAACCTCTTCAACCTTTTTCTTGATATAAGTAAATGAATCGGTAAAAACGATCATACCTATTGGTATGCCGGAAGTAACAATCTGATCAAATTCTCTGCTCCACTGAGCAAACGGAGCGCTAATAGCCAATGTCTCTCGATCCCCACTAGAGCACAAGTCTACGGCATTTCCAAACTTTCTACCCTCCTGACCAATGTTCCATTGCTGACCAGAAATACTCCATTGATCATATGTGATCAAATTATCAATAGTATGAGAAATATAATCTTTTCTATAACCAGAAGGAAGCATTAACTTATCTTCCATAGTCCACGAAGCTTTTCTACCAGCTATGTCCGCGCCTCTTCGATATAGGAAAACTGCACCGGCATCTTGGATACCAGATTCTTTTCCCGTAGATTGATTAATTACTGGTATAACCATATCTGGAGATCCAACCGCCATAAGGTCACCAACAACAGAAACGGCCCTGCCATAATTATCACCAAGGTTTCTACCCGAGGGAGGTGTGATATCCTTATCGTCATTGAGATAGGGATAATCACCTATGAGTTTAACACCAGAATAAACTAGGCTTTGTTCGCAATCTGAAGCACAGCAACCGCTTTCGCCAGCAGAGTCTGCAAAATGTCCCGAACCACAGTGTCCATATTCCCAATCTTCAAGCGTTCTAGGAACCTGAATCGCATCGGTAGACCCCGTAGTAATTTTTAATGTTGTTTGATAGGGCGCTCCGGGTGTCAGTCCAGTAAATTTTCTAATCCCATAATAGTTACCGCTGAATCCAACTGTATCACCAAAACCAGAAGCGGTAAGGTTTGTGTATGTAGCTTTTGCCCTAAAGATTCCCCCATCTTCACAAGTTTCCGGCCTCCATACTGTATCATCCGTTATAATAGCTGAGTCAATTGCTTTACTGGGACTATCGCCGGTGCAAGATCCATATCCGATTAGATCAACGCCCCGTATTTCGTTTCCAACGGGAACGGACGCATAAATATTGTCGTATTGAGTTATGGGTTTTCCATAATTATTATTATACCACATTAAGTAATCTGAACCAACTCCACCATAATTTGCCGTGAATAAGTTCAGACCCTTGATTAACTGACCATCCTCTGTTACATCTATGGTTGTAGCTACATCTTCGTTAAAGATATAAAGAGGTATAGAAACTCCGGTTACACTCGGAGTATTTATAAACAGAGTCATGTCCGACGATGGGAATCTGTTCTCTGGCACCGCAAAGCCAAATACATTCAGTGGCATTGACCCAGAAGCTGGACCGGCTTCTGGCGCTCCCAAACCATGAATATTGAGAGGGAAGATAACCCCTCTGATCCCCGTAGTTCCACTAGCATCACCTTCGGGGGCATAAGTAAATAGATCTAACAATCCTCCACTAGGAACAAAGGACTGATCGCTATTGAACATAGTTAGCGGAAGGGTTGCCGTTTGGACACCATAGATACTTGGCATCGCCAAATTAAAAGAACCGCTCGCATCAATTACAGGTCTAAGCTCACCGGAAACATTAAAGTTGAGACCAGAGGGTGTATCGTATGTAATGCTCGACAGGGCAAACAGTGGGAGTGACTCATGAATTCGCAATGTACCACTGGTATATAGATTTACTCCAGACCAAGGTACTAATGAACCAACCGTATAGAGAATGTGGTTTCCTGAAGCCGGAATTCCACCACCGCTGGTAAACACATTCAAATTGTAATTTAATACATTACCTCCGCTAGCAAAAATATTCATGTTGCCATTGTCAGATGTAGATTTTACGTATGCGTCATCCATCCGAACGTGAGCGGTATGAATATCTATCCTAGATTCAAATGGGGGTCCAGAGGGATAGACTAAATCATACTGCAAGAACATATCATCTACGTCTTGAGAAAAATATCTTTCTCCAAAATCTTTAACCCTACTCTCGTTGGGGAACAAGGCCCACTGTTCTGATTCATCTGTAAGATTGTTATATGTAAACTTGCTGTCTAGTCTCATTAAGCAACTAGAAGGCTCTAGATAATGAATAGACCTATTAATCAAACCCCAGTTTGGTTCGCTTGTCGCCCATTGTGGTTCTTGATTTTTGGTATACAGGCTAACTATAAGTTTTGGCCCAATAAGGACACTATCGTGAGAATGTCTATATTCTTTACAGTTTTCAAACACTGTAGATTGACATTCAGGCCAAGTAATCTCATTATCTGTAGTATGCTCTAGTACAGTCTCAACCACCAAAGCCCTGTCAGAAAACTTATATCCAGCAGGTAAATTTTTAGTAATCCGTCTATGGACAGAATAGAAATTACTAGGAGTATCAGTTAGATGGAATCTTAAGAAGTCGTTTTCGACCTGCGTGTGGTACGCAACGCCACTATCAATACTACTTGGCATTGCTAAATCAGCATTTTGTATATAACCAGAACCATGATGATTTATATGGAAGTTTATTAAATCACTGCCAGTTCGCTTTGTTAAATGGCTAAACGCCATGCTAAACTGACAATACTTGAAGTCACCAATCTCCCAATCGGCATTGGTGTCTTCATTAACATAGTCCCACAGTTTAAATGTATCGGTATTATAATACTCATCTGGCTGATAGAATTTGGCCCTATGATTATCAAAGAATTTCTCAGCAGTTACCTGTTTATGAGTTTTATCTGGATTAGCTTCAACTATATTTGTTCCAGACCCATATACTCCAGAATTCCAAGTAGAAATTCCAAACTCAGCAAGTAGCATATTCATTCCAACACCAGAACCCTCACAATTACCAATCACAAAATCAGCGCTTGTGGTATTCTTATAGAATGGGTCAGAACTAGCTCTCAGATAGATATGTTCACCATCAAAATCTTCTTCAAATGAGTGTGCAAAAGTACTCTTGTTTGCTTCATTGTCAGTATAAAGTTTCAGTCCACTTTGCTGATGGTCGTTGTAGGTAAGGATAACCGACAGTGGGAATTGATAATCACTATACGAAAGTGTGTCTGCAACAGTAATGACATTACCGGCTATGTCTTTAGAGTACCCACATAAATATCCACCGCTATAACCGAGGGCAAAATCAAGACTGTTTGAACTATCCCATTTAGAAAATATTACGCCAGAAGTAAACAGGTTGTAACCAGCTCCGGTGACATCTACATCTGGAGTAAACCTTGCGAATATAGCAAATCCACTAGTAGTGTCTATATTCCCAAAATTAATGTTTTGGTTAAACCCAGAGATTCTTACAACGTTATTAAATGCGTCTGCGATTTTTCCGTATAAGTCATCAGTCTGGAAATTGGTAGCGCCCTTAGATAGAGAGGTCCAATCACTGGTCTTATAGGAGCCAGTGTAGCCCGGAAGATTGTCAGAAAACAGGGTTCCATCACTAAATCTCCAGCCAATATTCTGATATATTTCTGGAGCACTTTTGAATAGACCGCTAACATTACCGAACCCACTTCCCAAGGGTCGAGATTTAACATACAAGCCTTCAACGTTGTCAAAATCATAGAAGCCCGACAAAAATGGAAAATCAAGCAATGGATTATCGAATCCAAAGCCGAACATATCTGGATCATATGGACCCTGAACGGTCCCCTCCATGCCCCTCCAACGTCTAGAATAATTTGTTTTAATGCTAGACGGAGTACCATAACCATGTGGTATATTTTCAATAGAAGATATTGGTCCATAGCCAGAACCAGCATTTAGAATATTGTCTCGTGAGGAACCTCTAGCGTCGGGGAAAATCTTTCCTTCGGATCTACCATCCTGTATTTTACGTATATCCTCTCCACCCTCAACAGAGAGGTTGAATGCATCTTGAGGTTTATACCTAACCAAAAGATGAATGTTAGCAATGCTAGCTCCAGTAGGTAATGGGTAAATATCTAAATACAAATTCTCAAAAAGAGAACCCATACTGTAGTCTCTAGATTTGCCAAGCTTTACATTATCATCATAAATCTTAAGAGGAACTTCATATTCTACAAATTCTGTACTGGTAACAAGCGGGTATGTGGTTAGCGAGTAGTGATCTCCACCCGGATTGCCACTAGCCTCATAATGATAATCTTTTTCAGAAAGACTTTCTGCCGATAGGGCAAAATCATCGCCATTAAAGGCAAATCCAGAAACGTATGGGTGAACACCCTCACTGGATAAAATGATATTGTTGATCTGAACACCGGACGGATTTTGCAAGAAACCACTAGGGGCTTTGGTGACATTCAGAAGTTTATCATCGCTGTAGCCAACAACGTCTAATACATAATTGCGGGTGCCAGCCTGTTTTTTAGCAGTTACTTTCAGGGTGACAGATTCAACATCAAAGAACCCACCTTTATCAGATGGCAACGGGTTTCTATTTTGTGAATTAAACGCTCCGCTTGGGTCAAACCAAGTGGGGCATGTGGTTTGATCAAATCCACAATCAAACGCCCCCTTCGTAATCTCATTTAATAATCCGCCACCGTGAGAGAATTTAAGAGTAAGTTTTCCCGAGTCTAGATGCGGCCCAATGGTGTCTACGGTTGCAAAACTACCTGTAGAAGATTCCTGTAAGTTTTTAACTATTTGTTCAGCACCACACTTGTCCTCATTGGAAGATGTCGGATGGGTATTGGGATACCAGATGCTACTCACGGAGGGCCATATACCAGTATCAAAATCAACCACGGGCATGAAGGAGGGGAAAATTTTTCTTTCTATCCTTCGACCTTTTGATGGAACCTCTGCGTATAAACTGAGGTAATTTTCATATCTCGGACCATAGCCCTCCCCGAAGTCAACATGGCCACTATTACATATTTCAACGGCAGAAATACGTATATTCTTAGTTGGATTTATTAAACCATTATCTTGAGTGGAAAAAGGAGAGCCATCAAGAGCTGAATAATCGCTCCCACTAGCAAAGGAATCAAAGATAGTCTCATTCTCTTCAAACCCCGGATCAAACCCTCTATCGAAAGCATCATCTAAAGCTTCTACTTTTACATTGAAAGTTAGAGTATAGCCCACCTTCTCATGCATAACCGGATAGCCATCTTGCCACTCATGATACTTAGTAGAATTATTTACTTTGGGAGCAGAAGAATATGTGCTAAAATTTAAAATAGGGAGTTCGTTTTGCTCCGCGTCCCCCTTAAACATAATGTCATCGTAATGAATTATCAGATTACCTGAAGGATCATTAAACTTAATATCATAGATCGTATATTCTGGAGGGAGGGCGGCTTCATAGTTTGTTATCGGGGCAGAAGCCCTAATTCTAAATCTACTCAGCTCTGGTTTTACAATAAAATTGTTTACCTGACATTTATATTGAAATGTTCCATCTGTATGAAAAGTGTCTGGATGTATAAAAGAGTTTGCGTCATCAGACAGCAAAGTACTGTTGCCAAATTGCTGATCATAGTCACCAATAAATATTCCTTCGTCAATGAAAGAATATAGATTGCCAGACTCATTAAGGGGGCCGACAAAATTCCCCATGTTAAGATCAATGTCTAAATCGGCTGACGGATATAATTTCTGAACGCACTCAAAATCCCCAAAGTTTCCTGCAAACTTATCAAGAAAGGTGGGGGATAACGAGCCAACGTTCTCCAAATTTTCTTCAACTGAGTACTCAGCGGTCAGATCGCTTTTTGCTATATCGCCATCCGCGCTCAGAGATGCCCTTACTCTTAATCCAGCGGACAGTTGAGCAGTGAGGGAGGCGGTGGCGACAAGAGAAGACTTTGCCCCCCTAGCCCAAATTGGTGCAGCTTCTAACGATCCAATGCCTATAATCGTGGAACGCAATGCCGCTGGAGAGCAGGTAATTTTAGCAGAGATAGAAGCGGATGACGATACGTAATCGCCACTGGGCGTGATCGACTTCACGCATAGACATTCTAAAAATTTTAAATGCTTTGATTCCATGTCCTACCCACCAAGACCACCGGGTCTGCGTACAGCATCTCCAGCATCATTAAACTTGATATTATTCAGCTCTTCCCTGACCTTATCCAATAGTTCATTCCTTATATCTTCCCTCATTCCCGCCAAGAAGTTAGCCCCTTGAAAGTTGACAAGAACGCTTGTCGGATCAACTTTAACATTTAGTTTAAAATTTAATAATCTTGAAACAGATGAAGAGAAATCTCCAAAAATTTTCCCCAATGAGTCCCGATCAGTGCCAAGCATCTTTTGAAAATGATCATCCAATTTCTTTAATGGATCAATAAGACCTTTCCCCAAGGCATCCGAGACTGCACTCGACGCGGACACAAAGTCGGCCTTGATTGCCCCAGCTATACCACCCCTAGTATAATAACCAACAGAACCACCAGAAGACATACCCCTAGCCCCACCCCCACCATTCATGGCCTGCAACATTGCCAAATTATTTCCACGATTGACAGACGCACGATTGACAACAAACTCACCCGGTGTCAACATGGCTGGTACAGTATCTGTTCCACGGGGAACAAACATGCCCCTGCTGGCATAAACCATTCCGCCCCTAGCTAATGTATTAAGATCGCCCCCAAGATTTTGAAAAGTTATTTTTTCAGCGTCAATTATTACTTCTGCCGCAGTGATATCCATTTTTTCCAAATCAGCCTGTTGTTGAGCACTATCGCCCAATATTTTTGCTAATTCTCTCCCCTCTGCTTTCTTCGCTTCCATTCCTTCCGTGGTTCCAGCCAGCACCCGTGCTGACCTTGGATCTGAAATACCTACAGAACTTAAGCTCAGTCCAGCGGCTCGTTGCATTTCTCTATCAGATAGTCCTTGGCCCTCAAGAGTCTTAAATCCAGCACCCAAGGCTCCAGCCCCGAAAGACGACGCTAAGGCGGCGTCACCAGTTCTTAATGCCGCCCCGGCAGCAGACGCAAGCTGCCCCTCTAAGAATCCTTCAATATCGCCCCCTAATAATTTATCTAAGGCATCTTTCTCGGCTTTGTTTTTCTGTTCAGCAATTTTTAATTCTTCTTGGATTAATGTAATCCTTTGTTTGGTAAACGTAATTATTGCTTGATTAGCCGTTTTCAATTCCTTTCGCTTGTCCTTATCTAAGCTTCCAGCGCCCTCAAACCCAGCTCTAAATGGTTTTCCTGTTGCTGGATCAATTTTCCCCCCAGCCTTACCGAGCGCTCCTACATTAGCTATGTTAGATTGTTTAATAAAATTATTACTAATATCCGACAAAGCCCTTCTGATATCTTTTGCTCCCCCACCTCTTAATCCACCTATCCCCGCATTCCCCAAAGTCAGGTTAGCTTGAGCGCGTCTCGCTCCCAATTTCTGATTCGATGTTAGTTTCGCTCCACCAAACGATTCAAACAACTTCGCCGCTTCTAACTGTGTATCAATAGCTTTTCTCTGTGCAGCTATGAACTCTAATTCTTGAGCTTGACGTTTTTTAATAGCCTCTATTAATTTGTTTTCTATATCTGCTCGCTTTTGCGCTTGAGCAATCACCTCTTTGCCAGCAGACTCTGCTAATGGATCTAGAACGCTTTTTAATATTCCTCCTAGGTTGCTTCCCAATATTTCAGCTTTCATATTTTCATCTATGTTCATATTTTCTAGAGCTTTTCCTAATTTCTCCTTAGCTACTCCCTCTACGCCTTTGAAAAGTTCTTTACCGAGTGCCACCTTGACAGCTTGAGGGTTTACCTCTTGGCCCGCCCTTAGTTGTTCTTGAGCCGCTTTCAATGCCGCTGGAACATTTTTCTGAGCATCGCGTAAACCCCTCACAGTTCCGGTAGCTTCCGTTATCTGTTCATCATCAGCTCCAAACGTTCTCAGTGAGTCTTCTAAGTCTGATAATGCAGTATCCATTTGTGCGTCAGTAATATGTTTTCCAGCAGCAGTCACAGAAGCTGATAATATATTAGCAGAATCAGCAAATCTATTGAATCCAGCCTCTCCAGATCTGGCTACACTATCCATACTAACCGCCATCGCATCAGCAGTAGCCCCAACATCTCTTAAACCGAAATTTAAAGATTCAATAAAAGCAATATTTTTCTCAATTGCCTCTCGGTGTCTCTCAAAATCTGCTATGAGGGCCTCTTGCTGCTCTTTGGTGGCTGCTCCCTTCTCACCAATGATCCCCTCCTTTTCAAGTTGTTTCTTATACTCTTCTAATCCTTTACCGTTTTTCTCAAAGTTATTACCACTTAAAATAATTTCTTTACTTAAAGCGGAAAATCCGGGTCTCAGCGTGTCAAATTCTTGCTGAAATTTCTTTATTTGCCCCTCATTAAACTCAGTACGTTGATCAATTATCTCATTCACTTGTGCGCCAGATTGAACCCCAAACAAGCCAGCGATTCCGAGCGTTAAAACACGCAATGTTCC
>LWDU01037379.1_pt1 | contig 17330 bp, 17 predicted proteins | sample 727161 | NCBI WGS metagenome assembly LWDU01 (sample SAMN04566230, study PRJNA314399) | hydrothermal vent metagenome | isolation source: deep sea hydrothermal plume seawater | place: Mexico: Gulf of California, Guaymas Basin | collected 2004-07-11
ATTTCAGTCGTTTGGGCTCTCCCGGAAAATGCCCGGAAGCGGACTGGCAGCTTTGCTCCAGTAATGAGCACCGCCGATGTCCAATCAGGGGTGGAGAGCGGCCGCTTTAAATGAGATTTGAAGAGTGGTGATGTCAACCTTTCGGCCTAGTCATCAGAATAAGCCGCGCGTAGTCAAATGCCGCCGTGCATGATCCTTTTGGGTGATCGAACGCAATTTGCCATGATTGGTAGCTCCTTGTTGCGACCGTCGCTGGTTCCCTGAGCACGAACCCAGCATAAGGTCCGAGAATGCCAACCTACAATCTGATATTCCATGAAGACGACCGGGGCGTTGGAAAACGTGTTGAGCGTGAGGGCCAGAACGTCGGGAACAGCGTGTTGCTTTGGACGAGCGCGATCGGTCAGGCAGTTGGACGGCGCAAAGTGATACTCAAACGGTATCCAGTGATGTCGGAACGTTGCCGGGCGAAAAGTCGAGACTGCAGCAGCATGCGAACGAGCAAGAAGCATCTACGTGATCAAAAGCTATCTGAAGGCGGCTGGTTTCTCAGAAGTAGAAAACCCACAGGACACCGGTCAGCTCGCCACGAACCTCCAAATGCTCGTCAGTTCCTCGCAGATCGCTAGCTCCACGAGAACGTCGTCAAATGGGGGAGGCAACTAAAGCCGAGGTAGAATGCATCCTGAGGAAGTGTCGAGCCTACGTTGAGCATCACCACTCGGGAGTGAAGCAATAGACACTCATATTCCTATATGACGGCGAGCTGACGATTGGTCAGCGTACCGCCATATTGACGCTGCAGGCGTATCTTGCGCTCCAGATCGTCAATGATTGCGCCGCTGAAATTCACCCCACTGAGATCCTCCATGAAGCTGATCCCGCCAGGCGTATCGACGTTCAGCTCGATCATCTTGTCCCCCACGATATCGAGGCCGGTTAGATACATGCCGTCGTCGATCAACTTGGGCCCCACGATTTCAGCGATCGCCAGCGCGTTTTCGTCGGGAGCCATCATCTCGTATCCCCCACCGGCCGAAATGTTCGATCGGTGATCCTCGGTCTGGCTAAACCGGCGTAGGCTAGCATAGGTGCCATCTACCTTGAGCGGGCGCCCGTTCAGAGTGATAATGCGCAGGTCGCCATCCGCGGCTGCGGGAAGGTATTCTTGCACGATAGCATAGCCATCGCGAATGACCGCTTCGGTTATCTGGTTGAGATTCTGTCGATTTCTCTTGTCGAGGAGGAAAACGCCTTGTCCGCCAGATCCCTGCAAGGGCTTAATTACGCCTTTGCCACCATGGGCATCTAGGAAACGCCTGACCTCTTTCGGTTCGCGGGTTATCATGGTTTCGGGACGCACGCTGGCAGGAAAACCCTGGAAATAGGTCTTGTTCACTGCATCGGTCAGATGGCGGGGATCGTTAAGCACGATGGTTCGCTGTAGTGAAGCCAGTTGCGCGAACAGCAAGCTGGATGACGGGGCCCAACTGCGCGCGACGAGTTCTTCGGCCGGGTCGCTACGAAGCATGAGGATGTCCCAGTCGCTAAGGGCAATTCTGGTCCGGTCCATCCCGGTATTCTGCAAGTGCGCAAGATAGTCGGTATCGTCCTCGAACTCGCTGATCTTGCTGAGGGTGGCCATGGCACAGATGCCCTCCTCCCAGTCGTAGATGAAATCGCCAAGGCCGATAAGCGCGACCTGATGTCCTCGCGCCACTGCCCGACGGGCGAGGCGAATGGTCGAATAGTTGTCCTGCTCGGTAGCTACGTCGTTGACTACGAAGGCAAGCTTGATCTTATCAGCCGTCACTGAGGTGTTTCCTGGTAAAGCGCTGAGAGCGGAAGCTTGCGCACCTGCACAAGCCGCTGGCGGGCGGCCGCGTCATCACAATAGGTGGGCAGGAGTTCGGGCGGGTGTAGAATTCCCAGTTCGATCAGCTTTTCCAAGCTTGGCAATTGCTTCAGAGCAAACTTCCCGAGGAAAAGAATCTCGAATTTGTCTCCACGACTTAGATAGGCGAGGAGCTCTTCTAATCCTTTAAGATAAAGAGCGTCCTTGGTCAGCCCACCCCCCCCCGCTTGGCACGCACAGCGGTATCGAAAGCGTCTTTGGAGGGAATTGCGTGTTGCTCTGTCAAACAGGCATAGATTTCGGCGCCCGTCTCTTTCTCAGCGGCCATATGTGCTGCAACGACCCTCGCGGCAAGGACGCGTAAGCGATCGGCCGGGAGATACCCCGTGAGGTATTCTCCGAGCACCGCAAGGCCCTCCTGCAAAACATCGTAGTCGCACAGCCCACCTGCTAGGGTGTGCAAAGGCTGCCGCCGACCGTTATGGCGGGTTAAGACGTGGGTGCCGATCTCGTGGGCGATGAGGGGCTTCACCCTATGGCGCGAAGTACGGTAATCGTGTGCGACGTGGAAATCACCTGCGGACACGTACATCGAGGTCCCCGGCGTAGGATCGACCACAATACCGCACCGAAAGGTCGGCGCCCGTTTGCGATAACCGGCAATGGCAGCCTCCGCTGCTTCGCACACTTCGGCAACCCCGACGTCCTCCTGTTTCGGCGTGAGGACCGGGACAGTTGCCAGCAAGTCCTTTGCCGTCTGGAGAAACCGCTCGCTGACATGTCCAAAAAGGTCGATGCTCGCCAGGATGAAGCCATCCTTGTCGCGCATACGAACCAGTTCGATTTGGCGGTCGAGCTCACGCTGCTTCTCAAGCATAAGCGCCTCGACGATCGGGTTCTTGATCTCGCGAACAGGCAAACTGAATAGTTCGCTACGAAGTACGGGCGCATCTTGATCGAGCCCCTCGCCATATCGGCTGTCGGGCATCGACCGGAAGGACGACGCCTGGAAGCCGTCCCAAATTTCGTCGATATTAACCGGCGTCAGACGCTCCAGCCAGTCGATTTTCCGGTCCATCTCCTCGAGAGCGCGATCAACGGCGATCGCCGCCTCGCAGAGCAGTTCGTCCGCGCCGTTATGGTGATTTCCTTCCTTTGCCATGCGCGTCATGCCGGCATTCGATCTTTTCTTTGGGCCTGTCCGGGGGCAGGATGTTCGGCGAGCCAATCGCGCGCCTCGTCCACCGCCGCGAGGAATCCTTCGCGCAAATCCTGTAGCGCGAGTATGTCCGCCGAGCGGCCCCATTCATCCATGAACACTTTCTTGTATTCGAGCGTGATCACACAAGCGGCATCCCCGTATTTGGCGTGAAGCCACTCAGGGAAATGCCCGCCATCCTTCCAGCGAATATTCGTGCCCACCTCGAGCGTCCGGCCATTTAGCGGACGCGAGCGCAGGGCATCGCCGAACCTCTCGAGAAGCCCCCCGAAGATATCCTTGTCTAACGTAGTAGCCCCCAGATCGATATCGGGGCTGAGTTGCGGATCATCTGGCTCCGCATCGCGACCTGCTCGCCGATGGTTGTAGCTGTGCACGTCGAGCACGAGGATCCGCCCATGGGCCTCGATCATCTCATCCACGCGCCGAGCGACCTGATCGTAGAACTGCCGGTGAAGCCTTAGGGAAAGTTCCTTCTCCCTCTCAGGCATGTCGGGTTTCCAGATACGCAGCCCCCAAGTGTCTTCGGGGTTCGTAGTGACCGCAGTCTCGGACGGGCGATTCAGGTCGAATTCGAACCGCGACCGATTGGCGCGGATTATAGTGTCGCCAGCGGTAAGGAAAAAATCGGTAAGGGGGTCTTCTTCTCTAAGTCGATCGGTTTCCCCGATCTCAAGCCATGGCGCGAGCGATCCGCGAATTGTATGCCCTGCATGAATCGCCGCGACGAGCACCGGCCCGGGCTCCGTGACGACGTCCCATGGGGCAGTTGTCTTCGACGAGGTGAGTGATGTCTGCTCCATGCGTGCCCAACGGACCCATACTATAGGGGTTCCTACTGGCTCCGCCACCGCCGGATCAGGACAGAGGATACCCTAACCCCGCACTGCCTTCGAGGTACATATGGGAGCGGGCAATCACAAAGTAGGCCAGGCAATCAAATCGATATGATGGCGGATTGCCGTTGCGGCCCAAGATCGTCAGGAGGATAACTTAGTGAACTCGGGAGTTATCTTCCGTTCTTCAATCGTAGCGTCCGATCGAAATGCAGATATCGCATGACAACAAAGCGTCTAAGGAATCCTGCCCCGACAGACGCCAAGAGATAATTTACAGGCGCACGCTTTTGACGCTTATCGGCTAGGCGAAAAATACGCGCATATTAGCCCGATCACAGCGATGCGCTCAGTGCTTCCTGATTAGTCTTCCGTGCTTTCGTTTGGCTTACCTATCAGCCAGACCCCCGTTTTGCCGACCAGTTCCATAGAGCAGACAGGTCTTCCGTTTTCGTAAATCGCCTTGTCCAGCGCTCCAGCAATTGAAACGCTATCGAAAGCGATCTCTTCGCGCGCCGCAGAACGTTGGTCCCAAGAATGCAGAACGTAGTGACTCATCAGCAACCTCACTTCTGAAATTGATTTCCGGCCCCCGTCCTTGCCTTTTAAATATCCGCTTTCCGGCGACGAAACGAAATCCACGCTCTTGGCGCGCCGTTTCCCGCCTCAACGGCCGAGCTTAGATTATCATCTGCACACACTACGGCAAAGGCAATGGCTGTTAAACGGTCGCATGACGGGAACCATTGGTCGCACACGATCAAGAGCGAGCCGCAAGTAAACGCACAATGGCCCTCTTAGCCCACTTGTTGAACGTCCTGTCTGACAGGGGCCACGAGTTCCGGATCAACATTCAATCGAAGGCATTTTTTGCCGTAGCACCGGCCCGTTCTCGATGTGCTTTCGGGTAGTCTGGTGTGTTTCAGCAAAGGAGTGGCACAATGCATACTGAAGCAGAAAAGAATTCCGCTGTTATTTCGAGTGATCGCGTCGAAGGTACAGCCGTCTTTGATCGCGGCGGGAAAAACATCGGCCACGTAGATCACGTATTGATCGAGAAGCGCGGTGGACAGGCAACAGAAGCAGTTTTGTCGGTCGGCGGTTTCCTGGGAATGGGTGATGAAAAGCACTGCGTCCCTTGGTCGAAGCTCGATTATGATACCGACCTTGGTGGCTACCACCTTAACATCGACGAAGATGCCCTTCGCGAAGGGCCGCGCTTCACTTCCGAGGAACGACACAAGGCCTACGACGATAATTTCCGGTCTGGCGTTCACAAATATTATGAAACGGCGCAGGTAGCTTAGCGCTATGAGCATTGGGGGCCCGGCTTGACTGTCGGGCCCTCTTGCAACTGTCTCCCCCGGACTCCACCGCCGCTACAGTCCTGTCGCGGAGGCTCAGTTCTTGCCCCCATTCCGAATATCAGAGAGTCGAATGATCACATCTCGGTTTTCCGCCGGTGACGGCGATTGTAGCTCCCGAAATGTAGCTTGCTTCATCGCTCGCCAGCATGACGTATGGCGGCGCAAGTTCGGCGGGCTGCGCGGTGCGGCCAAGCGGATAATCCTTGCCGAATTCAGCAACATCCTCTTCCGGCATCGCGTCGAGGGAAAAAGCGGTCTCCAAAACCGGCCCGGACGCGATGCAGTTCACCCGTAGCGGCCTCGTGACTGTCGATCGACATCTTTGGCATCGCCTTCTCCGCCACGGGATTGGACAGCTGGACTCTACAATCGTCGGAAAGTCATTCGGCAAAGGCGCCGCCCAGGATCGCCGCCAATCCCGCACTATAGGCGACAAGCACGGCGATTGAATCGTAGCCCATGCGGAGCATGGCCTTGTTCCGCCGTTCGAGCAGGCCGATCAGGACCAGCATGGTCAGCAATATGCCGAGGAGCGCGGCCACCATCGCGCTGCGATCGACCTGATTGAGTACGAGCGGCCCCGCCGCCAAGATATCGATCAGCAGGACCAGTGTCACATCGAACATGTTGCCGCCCAGTATATCGCCAATAGCCAATTCCACACGGCGGATGCGAACCGCGGCAATTGCCGTGCTGAGTTCGGGCAGTGACGTGGCGAAGGCGAGCAGGGTCAGGCCCATCACTCCGGTATCGGTACCCGTTTGTTCGGCCATCCCCTCCGCCGCCAATGTCACGAGTGTGCCGCCTGCACAGATCAGCACGGCTGCTGTTACGGTGACGCCGACAAGTCGGGCATTGGAAAGCTCAGAAGGGGCTTCTTCTTGTCGATCCACCTCCGGCAAGGCTTCCGGCGTCCAGCCTCTCGAAGAGACGCTCCTCCCTAACCGCCAGAGGCACAAAAGATAGGTTGTGGCGGTCAGCACCGGGAAGAAGCCGACCTCGATGCCCCATAATTCCCAGTCGCCCACCATCACGCCCAGCGCCACGAGCACCAGAAGCACGATGCTGACTGCCGCGTTGAGCATAACGCGCGGCCCCGGCACCATACTGGTCAGCGCATTTTTGCCCACGAACAGATCAGCCAGCGCGATGACGACCACCTGAAAGGCGACCCCGCCGACGAGATTATTGACCGCCATGCGCGGATTGTCGGAGATTACCGCGACGCTGGTGGTGGTGATTTCGGGCAACGAAGTCACCGCGCCCAGCAAGATGACGCCGATAGTCGCCTGTCCGATGCCACTCCGCTGCGATATCGTGTCGGCATAGCCCGCCAGCCGTGCTCCGGCGAACCAGACGAGCACGGCTCCGGTCAGGAACAGCGGGACGAGCGCGAACAGAGACAAGCCAGCAAGGCTCATGTCACTGTCCAAGATAAGCCGAAGTCAACAGGAGTGCTCCGAAGCCCAGTGCGAAGGACGGGCTCGATATACGGCGCTTAGCCTTGGGCTGGTCGGCTTCGGGCACGATATCCTCGATCGTCGCGGTCAGTAGCAGGCCCGCGAACACAGCGAGCACGAAGCCCGTCAGCACATCCCCCGCTCCGGCCAACACGGTATACCCCGCGAACGCACCGATCACCGGAAGCAGCGGATAGATCGCCAGCGCGCTTAGCCGGTGCCTGCGCGTAATCTTTGCCGAGCGGAAATTCGCAGCGATGGCGAAGCCACCCGGCAAGTTGCCCGCCACTTGAGACAGGGCCAGCAGCAGCCCCAGTTCGCGCGCCACCGCTCCCCCGCCGCCGGTCATCAGTCCATCGGTCAGCAAGTCAACGCCCACTGCGGCATAGGCCCCCCAAGTGGTCGCACGGCCTGCGGCGCTACCCATTCGGTCGCGGATCTTTCGTGTGGCTTTGGCGATACTTGCGGAGCAGATTGCCCCGACGATCAGCGCCACGACCAACAGCCAGGTCTCGATCCGCTCCTGCGAACGCGGGATGAGCTCAATTGCGGCAACCGCGGTGGCGATCCCAGCAGCGGCATGGAGCGCGCCGCCGACCAGCCATTCGGGCGGCTTGCGCCACTCGGCCAGCGCAACGCCAAGAAGATTACCCAGCGAAGGCAGCAGCGCGAGAGCGAGTACCGCAAGAAGGCCAGAAGACTCCATACTGTCAGCGGATCACCGCTTGAGCGCGTCCGGCACGCTATCGAACCGCACCGCCACCAAAATCGCGTCGAAGGGCGCCTCGTTCGGCAGACCCTTCAGACCATCTCCCGTAATGATCTCGCAATCGTCGTAGGCCAACTCCCTAATCCGCGCCGCCGCCTGCCTTGCCAGCGCCTCGTGCCACTTGATCGCATGGACCTGCCCAGCAGGGCGGGAGAGGACGGCTGCGGCATAACCCGTTACCGCCCCGACCTCGAGCAATCGGTCGTCTGCCCCGACTTCCCCCGCATCCATCCGGTAATCGACGTAGGTTTCGCGCGGGGCTTTGGCAAAGGCGGACAGAAACGCCTCGTCGCGAAAGCCGCGCGCGGCAATCTGGTTGCGGTTGATCAACTGGCGCCGGTCAGCATAGTCGGTGCCGCTCACGATGCACCTCCAGCTTGGTTAGAGAACACCACGCGCGTCCCCTGGCGCACCGCATCCGCCAGTTCCTTCGCATCCCAGTTGGTAAGTCTTACGCAGCCATGGCTGGCGGTCTTGCCGATCAGTTGCGGGTCGGGCGATCCGTGGATGCCATATCCGGGTTTGCTCAGATCGATCCAAATGCCGCCCACCGGATTGTTCGGCCCGGGCGGGACGATCAGCGTTTCGTCGGGACCCCATTCGCGCCCGCTCGGATCGAAGGTATAGTTTGCATCGGGCGCTACCGCGACCACCTCCATCGAACCGGAGGGGCTGGGAAATTGCGCGCTGCCCACCGTCGCGGGATAACTGGCAAGGATATTGCCCCGCTCGTCGAAAGCGACGACCGAATTGTCCGACTTGCGGACCTCAATCCGGGCGACCTGCGAAGGAAGTGTTTCCTCTCGATGCGCAACAATAGTGATCCGCGTCCCCACGCGGCTGAAATCGGCCTCGGGATTGAGCGCCCGAAGCAGGTCCTGATCCATATGGAACCGGTCTGCGATCAGCTCCTGCGGCGAGGTCCAGCCAACACGCTCCAGCGCTGCCATTGCCGACATAGCGTCGGGCACACGAAAGAACGGTCCGTCCACGTCGTCGCGCGTGATCGTGTAGGTCTGGAAAATCTCACCGCCCTGCGAGTTTATCAGTGATCGCATAAGCTGCGGATCGATGCTTCCCTCGGCAGGAAGCCCGCGGGCTCGTCGGAAATGCTGGATCGCCCGCATCGTGTTGCCGCCCATGAGACCATCGATCACGCCGGGCGAATGGCGGCTCCGATCGAGCATAACCTGCGCGGCAAGCACTACGCGCGAACGAGCGCCAGAAAATGCCGTTTCCGGCACCGAGGGTGGGATTTTCAGATCAAGACTTTCGCTTTGTGTCGTCTCGATACCCGCTTCGGCATCGGTTGTTGACTGGGCCGGCGATACCGAGGGAACACAGAGAAGCGCGGTGGCGATCAACACCACCAAGAAATCCAGGCATGGTTGACTAACTGGGCTGCCTGCGCGGATGTTCCGATCTACTCAATCCCGAAAAGGCTGTTGAGCGTACGATTTGATATTTGAACCAAGGGCGCGCATCCGATGCACGCAAGCGCCATCCCGGTTTCGGGCGGCGCTACCAAACGGAGTTACCTGGTGGTGGGTGCTGTGGACGGCGGCCGTGGGTCGCCAGGCAACTGGGTTGTGTCTCCCGAGGAGTTACGGCGTGCTGCACCGCGTGGGGCGATACGCCAAACGGTGTTCGACACATCATCCGCGACATATAGTACACCACGCGCCTCATCGTACGTCACGCCCACGGGGCGCCCCCTCGCGTGCCCGTCTTTCAAAAAACCTGTGAGCAGATCGATGGGTTCGCCGCTCGGGCGCCCGCCGCGGAAAGGGACGAAGACGACTTTATAGCCCGACGGATCGGCTCGATTCCAGCTTCCGTGCATCCCGACGAACGCGCCTTCGGCGAACCGGCCACCCAAACCCCCGTCGGTGGTGAAATCGACACCTAGTGCAGCTACATGCGAGCCTAGCGCGTAGTCGGGCACAACGGCCTTGTTCACCAGGTCGGGCCTCGCCGGCTTGATCCTCGGATCGACGTTCTGGCCGTAGTAACTGTAGGGCCAGCCATAAAAGGCACCGTCGCGTACGGAAGTCAGATAATCGGGGACGAGTTGCGGCCCGAGTTCGTCGCGCTCGTTGACGACCGCCCAAAGCTGCTCGTTCCACGGGTCGAAGGCGAGTGCGGTCGGGTTGCGGATGCCGGAAGCGAATATCCGACTGGCACCCGTTTCGCGGTCTATCTCCCATATGACCGCACGGTCCTCTTCGACATCCATGCCGCGTTCGCCGACATTGCTGTTCGAGCCGATGCCCACATAAAGCTTCGAGCCATCGGGGCTGGCGGTCATCGCCTTGGTCCAGTGGTGATTGATTTTCGCGGGAAGCTTTGTGACTTCGGTACCAGACCCCGCGATTCTGGTGGCTCCTTCGGTATATTCGAAGCTTACCAGATTACCCTGATTGGCTACGTAGAGCGTGCCATCGACCAAGGCCAAGCCATAGGGAGCGTCAAGACCTTCGATAAAAGTGGTCTGGAGATCGGTTTGCCCATCGCCGTCCTCATCACGCAGCAGGGTTAGCCGGTCCCCGCCTTCGACCGGGCTTTTGCCGCGCTTCTTTATCCAGCCAGCGATAACATCCTTGGGCCTCAACTTTGGCGCCTTGCCGCCAGAACCCTCGGCGACCAGAATGTCCCCATTGGGCAGCACGAGCGTCTGCCAAACAGTGTACCCCTCGGGTACGATGGGTAGTTCGTCCCCCCATCCTTCCGGCGTTGGAATTTCCATCGCCGGCACGAGAGCATCGTTCTGTTCGGGAAGCTCGGGCTGGTCACCGGTCTGATCGAGATCGGGATCGCTGCCGACCTGGCAGGCGGCAAGCGCGATTGTCAGCGGCAAGACGAGATGGGCTAAGCGGTTCATGCGCGTTTCTCCACCGTCTGGGTGCCGTAAGCGATAAACGCTGCGATCAGGGCAAGGATCGAGCATAGAATCGAAAGCACAAGTCCCAGAGTGCCAACGGAATGCCAGCCGTCACGAGCATGCTGGAATGCATTCAGCACACCGAGACCGAACATTGCGGCGATGACAATCAGATAGAGCGTACCGCGACCTTTCGCGTGGCGAGCTCGTCCGAAGAAGATGGCGAGCAGTGCCGAGGCGAGGACCAGGCCCGCGAACAGGTCTGCCCCGGCAATGAGCCAGGACGAGAAGTTGGTCCACTGGATCTCCGCCGTATTCAGATAGGTTATATCGGTAAGTAGAGCGGCAGGATAAAGCGCCACGGGAAAGGCAAGCAGTATCGCGTGCAAGGGATTTGCAAAAGAACGGGAATTAGTGACTGTGCGATCCATGCGGGCAATCTCCTCTTCCGGCTTTGCCACTCTGACTAACCAACAATCGCGGGGAAGGTGCCGAAGATGAGGGAACCGAGAGCGAGCGGCGAGCGTGGAGCCCGTAGCCTCAGGACTTGTCCCAGCAATGCGGCGATTGCGATGAGACCAGCACCTATCGCGATGATCCGCGCGATCCCGGCATCGGGGAAAACCAGCACTCCGGCGTAGCTGATAGCGAAATGCGCCGACCAGATCACGAAGGCGATCAGAAGCGTGCGATAGATCGAAGGACGGTCGATGGGCTCGCCAATCTCGCTGTTCTTTGCTTCAGACACCGGGGAACACCCTCGGCAGGAAAGTAAAGACCATGCCCTGCAGCGCGCAGAACATTATGAAACGTGCGACGATGTCCATGGTGACGTTTGTCGGAGTGGTCATGATTCCCCGCGCCTCGCGAAAAGCCAGATAGGTGGCCATGATGACAGCAACTACGACCACCTGTCCCTGAAGCACCGAAAGCATGAAGACAGTCGCACCCATCCCATTCGCGGTGGGTTCAAGACCCGTCGCGAGCCATCCAGTCACATCGAGGTATAAGGCTCCGACCAGCAGGGTCGCCGCAAGTGCCTCCAGCATCCAGGGCAGGTCTTCGGCAAGCCGCCCTTCTTTCGATGCGAGAAACCGACGCCCGCCCCAGGCCGCAAGAAGCGCCGCCGCTTCTATCCCGACAATGATTGCAGTTTCGCCGAGCGGCGGAGGCGCACTCCAGACTTCGGGATTGATGCCATAGAGGTAGAGGTAGGCGAACACGGCCATGAAGCCGATCATGCCGATTACGACCATCAAAGTGTTCAACGCCCACCAGCCGTGGCTTTTCGGCCCGGTGATTGCGATCGGAACTTCGATACCGCCGCCGATGTCGGCGCTTTCCTGTTTGATGGGACGGTCAGTTTCCCAAAGCCATCGAAGCGTACTTAGCACTGCTACAATCCCGCAAAACACTGCAAAGGCGTAGCCCTGCACCGTCAGCGAGAGGAAAAAGAGAGCGGTGAACACAGCTGCTGACAATGGCCATGGCGACGGGCCGGGCATGAGTTGAACGTACTGTGGTTCAGCCATCACGGTCGAGGTGATCAACGTCTCGCGCTGACCAGTGGCAGAGTTCGGGAGGAAATAGCGCCCTTCCCATAAAGGCTCGCGAGACGTAACCAGCGGAATCGAGCGAGTGGAGTACAAACCGGTTGGAAGCCATTCGAGCGTACCGCCGCCGTAGATATTGCCTGCATCGTCATGAACCGTGAAACGAAAGCGGCGCGCGAGATCGAACAGGAAAAGGAGTATCCCAGCGGCCATAACGAAAGCGCCGATGGTGGACACCAGATTGAGCAGATCGAGATCACGTCCGGGCAAATAGGTATAGACTCTGCGTGGCATGCCCATGAGGCCGGTCAGGTGCATCGGGAAGAAAGTGATGTGCAAACCAGCGAACATCAGCCCGAAGACCCATTTGCCCACCCGTTCGGACAAAGCCCTGCTGCTGGTCATGCCGTGCCAGTGGTAGAATGCGGCAAACATCGGGAAAACCATGCCGCCCATGAGCACGTAGTGGAGGTGGGCGACGATGAAATAGGTGTCGTGCGCTTGCCAGTCGAAGGGCACCATACCCACCATCACGCCGGTCAACCCACCCATCGTGAAAATCACCACGCTTCCGACCACGAAAAGCGCGGGCGTGGTCCATTTGATTTTGCCGCTGGCTAACGTGGCGATCCAGCAAAATACCTGAATGCCGGCGGGTAGGCTGACGGCCATGCTCGCGGCAGAAAAATAGCCAGCGGAGACGCGCGGCATATCGGTCGTGAACATGTGATGCGCCCAGACGCCGAAGCTGATGAAGCCGGTAGCCACCAGTGCCAGTACGTTGAGACGGTATCCGACGAGCGGCACCTTTGCGACTGCGGTCACCATCATGCTCATGAGACCTGCGGCTGGGATGAAGATAATGTAGACTTCTGGATGGCCGAAAAACCAGAAGAGGTGTTGCCACAGCATGGGATCGCCGCCGCGTAGCGCATCGAAGAAAGGCCAATTGAAAGCTCGTTCGATCTCCAGCAGCATCGTGCACAGGATCACACTCGGGAAAGCGACCACGATCATTACCGCGAACACCAGCATGGCCCACGCAAACATCGGCATCTTGTCGAGGGTCATTCCCGGCGCGCGGGTGCGCAGCACACCCACGATGATCTCGATCGCTCCGGCAATGGCCGAGATCTCGATGAAGCCGATGCCGAGCAACCAGAAGTCTGTATTGATACCGGGACTGAAGGCGATGCTCGTCAGCGGGGGATACATGAACCAGCCGCCGTCGGGCGCCAGCCCCACGAACAGCGAGAGAAAAAACATCGTTCCGCCTACGAAATAGGCCCAGAAGGCGAATGCTGACAGCCTGGGAAACGGTAGATCGCGTGCCGCCAGCATCTGCGGCAAAAGCATGATCCCGATCGCCTCCACCATTGGCACGGCAAACAGGAACATCATCACCGTTCCGTGCATGGTGAAGAACTGGTTGTAGGTATCGACGCCGAGGAAATCCTGCATCGGAGCGGCGAGTTGCACACGCATGCCCAGCGCCAGAATTCCTGCTGCTAAGAAGAAGCCGAAAGCAGTGACGACGTACCAGAAGCCGACGTAGTTGTTATTGACCGCGGTAAGACGTGCCCACCCCTTGGGCGCGCGCCAGATGCGGTTCAATTCTTCGACTTCGCTATCGGGACGCTTCTCGGTGGGGAAGCGCTCATAGAGCGAATAATCGAAACCCGTCTCGGATCTCATCTCTGCTGCTCGAGCCAGATGGCGATAGCTTCGAGCTCGTCGGCATTGAGCATGTCATAGCTCGGCATACGATTTCCCGGCTTGAGCGATTGGCTGTCGCCGATCCAGCCGATGAGCGTACCGCGATTGTTGGGCAAGATACCCGCACCCAATGTCCGGCGCGATCCGATATGGGTGAGATCCGGTCCAGCGAGACCGTTCGCCTCTGTTCCGGCAACACGATGGCACGCACCACACCCAGACTGCATGAATAGTTGCTGCCCGGACAGCTGATCAGAATTTGCGTCAGCGCCTGCATCCGGACGCGAATCCGCTGACTGCTCGGAAGCGACCGTCATTGAGGCGGATAGTGGTTCTTCTGGCGTGGCTATGCCGCGCCCCGCTGAAACGAGGCGCTCATTCCGCTCGGCATACCATTCTCGAAAATCGTCGTCCTCATGCGCTACAGCAACGAAGCCCATCAGCGCATGTTGCCGCCCGCAATACTCCGCGCACACCCCGCCGAATTCTCCTGGGCGATCTGCTTCGATCCGCAGCAGTGTGCGTCGCCCGGGGATCATGTCCTTCTTTCCCGAGAGATGCGGCACCCAAAAGCTGTGAATCACATCGGCGGATTCCAGTTCGAGCACCACCGGACGTCCGACGGGAATGTGAATCTCATTCGCATCCCGATGGGTCCAGATATTGCACACGGAACCACCACATTTCACCGGTAACGCGAATACGCATCTCGTCTCCGTGGATCGGCTCTGTCAGGCTGGCCGTAAGTGTGAGTCCCCACACCAGTAGCGCGGTCAATACGACGCCCGGAAAGGCCACCCCGCCGAGCCAGATCGCGCGTTCGCCTCCTAGCTTCGCCTTCCACTTGTCTGGTCCCTTGATGGCAACCCAAAGAGCAAGCACCACGACCAATGTGACGAAAGCGCCCAAACCGAAAAGCGACCAGGCCAGGGTTGTAACTTTGCCTGAATACGGACCTGCCGGGTCGAGTACCGGAGGTGGCCAACCCCAGAGTGCGTCAATCATGGTCGAGACCATACAAATAGGCTGCGATATCTGCCGCCTCAGTCTCGCTAATTGGCATTGGCGGCATGGAAGAGCCCTCCTTCACGGAAGGTGCGTTGCGGATGAAGGCCGCCAATACGTCCGGCCGGTTCGGCAATTGGCCAGCTATCAAGCCGACATCGTCGAAGCCATCAAGCGATGGTCCCAAGCGCCCGGATGGCCAGTCCAGCCCGGGGATTTCGTGGCAAGATCCACAGCCTGCGCGCTTGATTGCTATTAAGCCGCGATCCTTCGGTCCGGTAGCCGGCTCTCGCCGCGTCTCGACCGGGTCCTTGCATGCGGCAAGCGGTGCACAAGCGGCTAAGGCTACGCCGGTCACGATGGCTTTCCAATTCCGATGCTCCACACTCCCCATTCCCATGGGAACCGGACAATTGCACGCTTCGTTCCCGCCAGACGATGCTTTTCCGCTCCAACCTGTCCGTCGCCGCCTTTGCTATGGCGCTGGCGTCATGCACTCCTGCCCCGATCGACGATCCATTCGACGACACCGGCGAATTGATTGCCTTATCAGGCGGGGACGCGGGTCCGCAGGCCGCTTGCCACACTTGTCATGGGCTGGACGGCGGCGGCGACGGAGCGTTGGTGCCGAGAATAGCGAGCATGGATACGGGATATCTTGTGCGGCAGCTGGGCTTTTACGCGGACGGCCAACGTAGCCATCCCCAAATGACTTGGCTTGCAGGCCGTCTAAATTCCGAGGAGCGGTTGGCTGTGTCAGCCTATTACGCGGCCATGGACTTTCCGGAGGGCATGGAGGGAAGCACGACTTTGACTGGACCCTCGTGCGAAATCGCAAAAGGATACGAGATCTACCATGCAGGCTTACCCGAACGCGCTCTATCGTCCTGCGCATCTTGCCATGGGGAAACCGGTCTGGGCTCGGGTGGCGGCAACCCACCCCTGATCGGTCAAAGCGCTGAGTACCACGCCGAACAATTGCGACGCTGGCGCAACGGTGAGCGATACGGCGATGCACTAAACGTCATGCACGATGCGGCCAGCAAGCTGCAAGAGAGCGAAATCAGCCCACTCGCGGCGTATATTGCGTATGGTCCGGAGCCGTCTCGTCGTCTCGGATTTCCGGAAGAATGCCCCTGACTGTATCATCGCGATCCCAGAAATGGTGTTTCAGTGCCGCAATGACATGCAGCGGCACCAGCAATGCGAGGCCGATAACGCCTAGGACATGAAGGCTCTCCGCCCAGTCGAGTACTTGATACTGCCACGCTGGGGAGAGTGTATGAAAGGGCATCGGGGGTATAGCGACCAATCCGGCAAGCCGCAGAGGCTGCACCGGCTGTATCGCCGACCACATCGCCCATCCGCTCAGCGGAAGTAGCGCGAACAGGCCATAGAAAAGGTACTGTGTGATATGTGCTGCCGTGCTCTGCCAGCTTGGCGCATCGGCGTCGTTGACCGGATCGGGGACAAAAAGCCGCCAGCCAAACCTCAAGATGGCGAGGAACAGGATGGTCAGCCCCAGCTCGCTATGCAATTCGTAGGTGGCAAGCTTGCTTGCCCCGACGGGATAGCGCGACATCATCCAACCTGAGCCGAGCTGAAAGAGAACCAACCCTGCCATTATCCAGTGAAACCAGACACCGACCGGAGAATACTTCCCATGCTCGGTATAACTGACCGCCCATCTTCGGATTAGGTCATGAAGCCTCATGCAGCCGCTCTGTTACCAAGCGATCGATAGAGTATCGTCAATGCAGCGATTAGATAGACCAGGCTCGCGGGGGCCCACATAACGATACCCGCAATCTGCTGATCCTCGATCGGCGAGAGACCCCACAAGCGGGTCGTTAGCCAATGTGGCGCATAATACGCACGGTGCGCAAAGGTAAGTAGCGCGCCAAGTGCCCCCATTGCGACCATCGTTGCCAACAGCCCTGTCGCGGCAGCTGGAGCCGGCGATCGAATGACCTTGACCCACCAGGCTGCTGCCGTGGCGACAATGCTGATTTGCATGAGCCAGAAAACCGCGTCGCTACTCATCGCCAGTTCGTACAATTGAGGAGCATGCCAGGCCCAGAAGGTGATGGCATGTACCGCAGTCCATACGGTCAACGTCCCGGGCAAGCTCTTGTCCTCGAGCCGAAAGGCCGCAATGAGCAATGGGGCGAAGACCGCTGCGAGTATGACATCGTGGATGATGCGAACTGTGAACAATGCGGATCCGAGCGCGCAGAAGGGGCTGATGTAGAGAAGGCAGAAGACGATCAGGAGTGCGTATGTCGGCGTGGCTCTCAGACTTTCGCGTTGCCAATATGCGCCCCCTACCACGACCAGAAGGCAGGCGACCAATTCGGGTGCGAAATTCCAATTGGTTAACCAGCCCCCAGGATCTGGAGCTTTTCCGCAATAGGGCAACCAATCGTGCAGCATCCGTCTCCCGTGAGCGTGTGGTTAGATCAGCAATAAAGCTCACAACAGTCTTTGGTGTTCTGCAAACCGACGCAATGAGCAGATAGCGATCGCAACCTAGGATGAAAGACGCTCGGACAGAATTTAGGGTCCCGAGAGCATGTAGGTAGGCCATAATCGGTGAACCGCATTCGCTCTGATCATACCCGTGAGCCAGGTGAAGGTCGGCTTTGGCTACAATCGCGTCTGAAGCCGAC
>LWDU01040907.1_pt1 | contig 17322 bp, 26 predicted proteins | sample 727161 | NCBI WGS metagenome assembly LWDU01 (sample SAMN04566230, study PRJNA314399) | hydrothermal vent metagenome | isolation source: deep sea hydrothermal plume seawater | place: Mexico: Gulf of California, Guaymas Basin | collected 2004-07-11
CGGCTTGACCGTCATCGCCCAGCCTAACCTGACCGCGTAATAATGAAACCACCTGCTCAGGTGAAACTGCATTTAATCCACTAGCCGCCCGTAACAATGAACCGTCAACTTCAGTAGCAACCAGCCTACTTTTTAGCTGACTAATTTCATCATCTTTTTTTCCGACAGTGTTTTTCAATATGGCTTCAAAATCACCCCGTTCCTTTTGTCGGTTCTGTTCTTCTTTTTCTTGGTCAGACTGCCAACTATGATATGCATCAACATCGACCCCTGCATAACGCTTTTCATATTTCTTGCGCTCGCGAATAAGTCTATCTGATACCATCTTATCCACTTGATCTTGTGTGAATGATGGTACGGGTTTATTATCTTCAGCCGCTTCTGTTTCTATTTCTTCTGTCATTATTTAACCTTAACTAAAATGATTATTTATCTATTGGAGGTGTCTTGATAGATTCAAACCTGATGCCATCATCTCCTTTAAATGGCTTTGTATGGTCGTGCTTTCCCACCAAAATATCATGAGGTATTGATTCGGGGAACGCCACGCACCGTAAACCATTGAGCCGCCACTTGCATACAGGGCATTGAGAAGTTTGCATTTAAATTTCCTCTAATATTTTTAATAACTTATCGTCCACTTTATCTTTATGCCCATATCTAAATAAACTAAATGACTCTGCAAAATATTCTTCAGGGTTTGTTTTACTGTATTCTGTGGAAAATTCAGCTGATTTAAATATCTCTTTTATCCTTTCCTTCGTCTGACTTGGTAGCTTGCCGAACCTTAAATGCCCTGTTTCATGCCTAAAAATCATACCCACAGCATCCTCCCTTGTTTGCGCAAACTCTTGCGCACCCCACTTCAGCAAGTCACCGCCAGCCGCTTTTTCTTTGAGAATCTCTATTTCAATTTCATAATCAGATATTTTGCCGTAAATTCTAGCCTTCAACTTTTTATCTGTAGCCTCGGCATACATTTTATTTAATGACTGAACGCCTGACTTATAATCAGCCATACGAGATTCCAGTATATTTTTGTCGCCAAAAGTAATATCACTTAGTGCCTTAGGGCTAAAGTGAATGAACTTGCCCGACGCGCTTGCCTCCATATATGCGCCTTTAAGCGTCATCTTATTGCTCATATGAGATAAATCCAAACCTCCTTTTTCTATCTCTGCCGCTAAGGATTTGTTTATTGCGTTTGCATCCTCTAAAGTCACACCTTTAAAAGATACATCTTTTACGCCTTGATTAATTGCAAATAATTCAGCTTGTCTTTTATTTTTTGCTGGAACAAACTCATTAACAGGCTTATCCTCAACCACCTCATCAACAACAGCATCCTCATCGAAAACCGCTCTCCAGTGATGACGGCAATTATACCCGCCACGCGCTATAAATGGGTCACTTGACGATTTACCCGCCCAGCTATTACTTGCCCATTCATCTCTGATTTCATCTTTCGACATAACCTTTCCGATATGGTCTTTACACCATTTCCGCGTACCTCCAACCACCGTCCCATAATACTTGAATTTATCCGCACCCAGTTGGTCAGCCATCTGCATATTTATTGATGCCGAGTACTGCATCAAGCCATCGTGCAATTGTTGTGATGCATAACGCCTGAGATTATTGCCGACTCTATCCCTTGCATATTTGGTGTGGAGTTTCTCAACCGCTGAATCAACTGCGCCCTGCTTGCTTGGGTCGTGCTTATGTTCTGCAATGAACTCAACCAGTTCTTGTGCCTCAGCATCATTGGTTTGAATGTACACCCCGTTGATTTGTTGCTGGACTGACCTGATAGAGTCAGATAATGGTTTGCCGGTTAGTGTGTTCTGATAAATTTCACGCCCGATTGAATCAATGAATGTGTTTGCAACATCCTCAAAGCCTTGGAATGTTAGCTTCTTGAGTTGCTTAACAATAGACCGATCAACCGTTAGTAAAGCTTTATCAATATCAAGCTCGCCATACATATCCAATAATGATTTTTCTGCAATATCAAAATCGTTAATCATTGTGTTGACTTTTGAAAGCACCTCTTTCTGAACAACTTGATGCAATGATTTCCTCATGCCAAGCGCAAATCGCAAATCAAACAGCTTCCCATTTTCTAGTGGGGCTTTTGTCAGCTTGTCTACGATAGATTTTTCAAACTCAACTAGCGCCTCGCCTAGCAACCGCTCATGGTTATCCGCTAATTTTTCTAATATTTGAGCCTGATTATTCGGCATTATCGACTTCTAATGCTGTCAATTCATCTCCGCCCTCCGTAGGGCTTAAACCTAACTGACTCCTAACCTCGTTTTTAGTCACCACACCACCATCAATATGGTAGCCAAAAATTTCCTTGGTTGGCGTTTTATCAACCACTCCACTCATAACCTCATCAATAGCTATGGTTACATCATCATCATCTAAGGCTAATCGTATGATCTGCTTATCAATGCCATTCATGAAAGCCGATGAACTAACACCTGAAGCTCTTGCCATTTGTAAGAATTGCAATTCCTCAGATAAATCATGCAGATCAAAGTCATTATTATAATCAGTCAGCACCTGATTTTCTACGCCCTGCCACCTAAAGAAGATGTCCCATATTTGTTCTTCAGCCAATTCAAGCAATGCCGCTTTTTCAGATAATCTAGCGTTCAATAGTTGAAACTCTGTCTGTAATGCTACACCGCTTTTAGTTTGCGCTTCAGTCGCTCGAACCGCGCCCATGTGTGCCATTCGATTAATAGCCTCAACTTCATCGGTAATGCAATTGCGGATAGCATCGAGGTTAGTTCCTGATGGCTGTAATAAATAAGGTTTTAAACCTGCATCCAAATCATCATCCATGTGTATGATTGAACCAGCACCAGCGGTTGCATCTGTGCCTAAAGTTTTAACTAATGATGGGTGATTAGTTACCCTGATTAGTTGCTCAATCTCGGATAGTTTGTTGTAGATACTTTTCTGCTTCAAAGCTATATCAGATATATCAGATATACCCATGCCTCTGACAGGTGATCTTTGCGCATATAGACAAACGGCTGGAATAATGCCAAGCTGGTTTTCAATCTCGCTAACCTTTGTCTCCTCATCGTCTTCGATGACCCATCCCTGTATCTTTTCAGGTGTCCAAACCCTAAAAAACTGCTCATCACCTAAAGTCCATTCCCTGACTTTTAAATAAGCGAGAACATAGCGCCCTGATGCTGACCGCTCATATCGCCAATCGTAAACATTCTCAGGTGTGATTAATTGAATGTAAGGACGTATATCTTGCGCCAATTCCTCAGCCCTTGTTTGTGCATTTGATTCTGGCTTATCGAGTAACAGCCAGCAATGACCATAAACACTTGACCAGACTTGTGCATCACGCATGACCTCATCCAGTTTGCGCCCATCAAGATCAGCATCCTGTAGAAATGCATTTACAGCAGGATCATCAGCCACATTACCCATATCTCTTTTAGGTGGGATGCGCCATACAAATGAGCTAAATATCTGCACAACATTGCGACAATGATTATCAATCGGAGTTAGATCAATCCGCTTTTTGTATTCATCAGCATCTTCGAGCGAGTATTGAACCAGATAATCACCATCTTGGTAGTCTTTACCACCAAGGAAACTCCTAAGATGAAAATCCCATTGCTTTGAATTGTTAATGTAATCGTCATTCTGTTCAATAATACTCATGTCCACCTCGTGTGGTTTTTCGGTTTGTTTCTGGTTTTAATCGGAAATTGTTTGTTGATAAAATAGCCAGCAGCGTCAACAATATGATCTAACCCTGATGATTTATCAGGTTCACCATTCTTATCATACACTTGCTGTTCAAGTGATAATGCCAATGATGGGCATTTATCAATATTGACATAATACCGCCTAAAATTGTTAATGTCATTGATTGCTCTGTTAACTGATGCGATTCTGTCGCGAACAAATGGATTCTTTTTTGGGGCAATAATAGTAAATCCAGCCATACGCAATAATTTAATATCAGATAATGATGCGTTCATTGACTTAGTTGCACCGCCTGATGCATCGGGGTATATGATAATATTATGGCTAGGATAACGCTCAAGTATTGCATTAATCATAGCTGGTGTATCTCTAACGCCTGTTAATTCATCCACCGCATAAGCTATGTCTTTCCTCACAACATGAGCAACAGCAGAGCCATTGTTTACGTTGAAATCCATCCCGATGTGCAATGTCTCATATTCTTTCATGATATTGTCGGTTGCATTGATATTCCTATCATAAGCAGGGTATACACTGCCGCTGGTTAGGTTGACAAACTCGCCCTCAATATATGCCTCAAGCAGATGCTCGGGATAGGTTTCACGTAATAGATCAATATAATCTGTCGGCAGATGAGGATTAGAATAAGTGGGTGCTTTTATGATCTCATAGCTTTCGGTGGGATTCTTGCCCCACATCTCATAGACAAACCTAAACCCTTCTGGCGTTGTGCCGACTGCCACAGTATTCTGTGTGTCTTTTTTCTGTCGATTCCTTGCAATGATTTTGTTCCAGCAATCACGCGCTTTATTAATGGGCAATGTATCAAGCTCATCCACCATGCTATCGCCTACCTCATAGCCGACAATTCGCTCTGGATTGTCTAACGTGCGGAATATAATCTTCTTTCCATTTACCTCAATTACATGGTCTGATTTATTCAGATTATAAGGCACATCAAGATTATCAAGCACCTCACAGAATCTAGGGTATGCGATAGTTTTTATCAGGTCATATGTCGGCAGATAATAGGCTACATTTCGCCCATTGCCGAAGATGAATTTCATTGTGCGCAGTATTAATGCGTGTGATTTGCCAGCACCATATCCTGCAATCATGGCGGGGAATGGTGCGGTGGAGTTTGCTAGTGCTGTTTGTGGCTTAGTCGCTTTCGCTCGTATCTTCAACTATCTCAAATCCTGTTATTCTTCCAGCATCAATGGTTGCCTCAACCTTATCAGTTTGTCCAACCCAGTTCTTTCCGAGCCATACGAGCATGGTTGGATTTCCTCAGTGACATTTTACCTGCCCCGCTTTTTTGTTTGAAATGCTCCGAAAATCTCACACCTTTCTCGCGCTTGCACGCAGAGTTTAAGGTATCGTAATCAATATCAAGGACTCCAGCTATCTCTTCGCCTGTGCATTGTATTGCACACATATTGTCCACTTTGTCCCAGTCAATTTTACTGTAGGGCTTTGTTTTCATTTTAGCCATCAATCAACTCCTTAAATTCCTCTCCAGTTTCAGCATGAATCGCTTTCTTGCCGGTGTAATCCTGCCAGCGTTTGATGATGACATCACAATATTTGGGGTCGAGTTCCATTCCATAGCATCTACTGTTTGTTTTTTCACAAGCAATCAGAGTTGAGCCTGAGCCAAGGAATAGGTCTAATACTTTTCCGCTTTGCCATTTTGATAAAGCAAATTGTATAAGTTCAACTGGTTTCATTGTTGGGTGAAGTTCTGGCGGGATTCTATCAAATGACCAAACATCTGAATCTCTTTTTCCTATAATCTTCGGACTTCCTTTTGAAGCGAATAATATTATCTCGTGCTGTCCAGCAAATGAGCCAGCCAAATCCCCCATTGACCAGTTGTTCTTTTTCCAAACAATCATATTTTTGTAAGTAAAACCAGTGATTAACGGCTTCCACTTATCCACTACTTGATGGCTTGTACAAAGGTATAAAGTTGATTGTTTCGCTGTAAATTGGTCGGCTATTGAAATAAAATCTAATATTACATCATCATTTTTAAGCATTTTATGAGTTGATTGATGGTTTGATTCATAACTATAACCATAAGGAGGATCAGTAAACACCATGTCAGCCTTAACTCCATCCATCAGCAACTCAACCGCATCAATGCTGGTGCTATCCCCACACATCAATCGGTGATTGCCAAGAAACCAAATATCACCAACCTTTGAAACCGGCACCTCTGGCACTTCTGGCACTGCGTCCTCATTAGTCAAACCATCAACCTCTAAAGGAAACAACTCATCTAACTCATCAGCATCAAAGCCCAGCAGATCAATATCAAAATCAAGCTCTTTCAACTGCTCAATCTCAACGGCTAATAAATCCATATCCCAGCCAGCATTTAAAGCCAGTTTATTGTCAGCGATAACATAAGCCTTTTTCTGCGCATCACTCAGCCCATCCAGCAGGATAGTTGGCACTTCATCCATCCCTAGTTTTTTAGCCGCCATCAATCGTCCATGACCAGCAATAATGCCACCCTCTGAATCAATTAATAATGGATTGGTAAAGCCAAATTCTTTAATGCTTGCCGCTATTTGTGATACCTGAGCATCATCATGCGTCCGCGAATTATTTACATAAGGAATTAATTTATCTGTTTTTTTATATTCAATGTCTATCATTTATTCATCACTATATCTACAATTTCCTCAACAGAATGAACCACATTATACTGACCGCTCCAGCTATCCAATAGTTTCTCCTGCGATGGCTTTAGTGTTCCGGCCCTGTATGTGCCGTCTTTTTTCAATGTCTTTTCAGGGTCTTTTATTTCAAACCAAAACGTCCTGCCTTCCCAGCCAACCAGAATATCATCCATCCCTAGCTGAACACTCATGCCCATGCTTCTGAGCTGATCTACAATCAAAGGTTGATTAACGTCAATCCTTGCCGCCCGTCTATGCTTGCTCATTCAGAACCTCTTTCCACATCTTCAGATAGGCTTCAGCTTTGCTAATATCTATAGACGCATCATCTTTTTTACCTGCCCTCCAGATATACTTTAAGGCGTTCCCCCGATAAAACCCAATGCGTTCTGATTTGCTGAGTGATGCATTTATGGCTTCAATACAAGACACCAACCCATTGCCGCTATAATGCGCTGGATTATCAACAGCATTGCTTTCTTCTATTTCTTCCATCGATTATATTCCCTTCTTTTTATTCTTAAATCTTTAGGTTTATCGAATGTACCGCGCTGGAATTGTTCACCATCAACTTCTATTTTAATGGCTTTAGGCTTGCCAAATGCATTGCCCATATCTGTTAGAAAGTCAGCCATCTCAGGTTGCTGATTCTGAACCTTATCCCACACACGTTCTTTTTCTGAGGTTCGATCTGAAATAATTTGATCTATCTTGGATGTTATTTTTGGCATAAAAAAAAGGCTAGATGCCGAGTTGAGGAGGTTACGACCGGATGAAGGCATCATTATAGCCACGCCTGATTATATACTTTTTTAGAACCGGAAGGGTTTTTATGATTTTTCCTTCCGGTTTTTAGATTTAGATAACCTCTGGATTATGATCTGTCTTATTAAGCCTAAAAAGAGCCTTGTATGATGGCAAGGATTTATCTATTTTTTTGGAAATAATATCACTATCAGACCTTTCCTTATGGATTAAAACATTAATATCAACAGCGGAAACCCTATCCGAATACTGTTTTAATATAAAGTGCAGAATTTCTTTCAGTTTATCCCCTTCCTCTAATAGCATCCTCATTTCTATTTGCTGATAGGGTGTTAGCTCTTCATAGGTGGTTGAACCTATCAAAGCAACTATTTGCCTGTGCTTTCTTATAAATCTTTTATTCATTAATTCCGGCAAGCTTGACATTATATCGACTGCTTTGTCTTGTATCTTCACAACCTTATAAGTGCATCCGTGAGCAAACACATCAATAGACACTCTGCAATAATCAGGAGCTTCTGAATGAAGTGCTAATTTATTTAAGCTATTTCTTAATGCATTTCTTTGTTTTAAAAGTTGCGCCCATTGTGGAGAGTGCTTGTCATTGGTTTCTGGGTCATCAATCAAATCATGGTCGATTGCCCATGTATCAAATTCATCCACAGATAAAGTGGTATCAACTGGGTACATTTTCACCAGATTAATTAGGTTATTAAACATATGCTATCCTACTGTTGTTGGCTCTTCTAAAGCCGCTATTAAGATGTCTATTTTTTCTTTTACCGCTTCAGCCCGAAGCCTAACAGACAACCTGTGATCCTCGCTCAATAGAGCGGGGTTTGTTTGAACAATATGGGATAAAGTATTAAAATTTAATACCAAGTTGCTCAAATTCTTTTTAGTTGATTCCAGTGATTGGCGGAATGACGATAGAATTACATTGTCTTCTCTAGCATCTCTTTTTTTATCATCATCTTCTTTATTATTGATTGATCTCTGCGTACCTAACGCCTTGGCTAAAATTGATTCAATATAGCTTGATATATACGCCCCTGTTGCCTGAACTCCAGCCTTTTCAGCAGATGCCATAATAGCCTTGGCTATTGGCTCATGTTGTTCTATTGGAATGTACTCCATAGCCCCATCTGATAACAATCCTTTTCTGAAAGCGGATAATTGATGTGGACTTGAAAAATACTTAGCTATACCTTTGCCTATCGTTGCATCTTGTACATTACCCTCCGCCTGTTTTGCATCATTTTCAGCCTTTAGTCTTAATGCATCTCGCTCTTCCCTGATTGACTTGTTTTTTTGTGCCACTTCTTTAGCCTTGGAACTCCTTTTAGCCTCTTCTGCAATGGTTCGTTCTAGCCTCTCAACTCTGTCCTTTTCTGCCTGAGCCGCCACCTCTTCACGCTTTGCTTTAAACTCAGCCATCCGTTTTAAACTAGCCAACCTTTCAGCTTCACGCTCTAATATTGCAACACGTTCCTTTTCTGCCTCTTCAGCCTCTTTGCGCTCAAGCTCTCGCTCTAATTCCTCGGCAATCGTTCTTTCTTCTTTAATACGCTGATGTGTTTCAGAAAGAATATCTTTAAATGATCCATCTGCTTTCAATACGCCTAGTGCTGGTCTAATTGCCGCCTCAGTTAAGGATGAATCATAAAGTGATATACTCTTATGCCCCAATCCACCACCGCTTAATAGCATCCCTCTTGCAGTATTGAAGGCTTTTTTTGACTCGAAGCACCTCGGTATAATTCTCCCGAGGTGGTCATAGTCATTAGTTAGCATTAAATAAGCCACCCGCCTGATAATAGCTTTAACAGAATCTAATGTAGCCGCAACAGATTGACCACCCGCTTGAGTGGAGTTTTCTTTAACCATGATTCTCAGCATTTCATCTTCAGATAAAACGCGGCAAGGTATATCACCTTTTATAATGCCGCATTGCTTTGCCGCTTCAAGCCTATGATGACCATATGCAAGCTGGAATCTATTTTTATTTGATGGGTGTTTTCTTACGAGGATGTTATCCCAAAACCCTGTTTGATTGATTGAATCAACCAGTGAATCAATCTGCTTATCGCTCAATGGATAAGCGGTTAAATCTCTATGGGGGTTAAAATCTATCTGATCTAGTGATATTTTCATAATTTGCCTTTTTTGTTATTGGGGGTTGTTTCCCCCATTGAACTTGTTACCAAGTATTATACAGGTTTTAAACTAAAACCACTCGCTTTTTACAGGTTTTAAATAAAAACATTAATCATTGGGCGATTTAAACCCATAGAAATCAATCAATGCTTTCTCTACGCTGATCGCTTTGCTATCAGGCAACTTCCCCAACTCTTTAATCAACCACCTTGGAAGTGCGATACCTATCTGCACTTTCTTCAATTTAGGATCAATAGGCGGTCTACCCGCGCCCGTTCTTTCTCCACCATGACTCATGATATTTCCTCTTTGATGATGGGGGCTTTCGCCCCCTTTGAATTTTAGCGATAATATTTCTTTGCACCGTCACTATTTCTAAAAACTTCGTACACTTCACCTAGATCAACTGCGTTTACTTCTTGCCCTTGTTCATTAATATAATTCCAACCATCATAGGTATCGAGTGACCCCGTTTCTGGGTTCATAAACATCGGCTCAGAACTGGATTCGAGTTCAACGAAATAATCAAGGCACAATGCTTTTAATGTTTGCTTTCCAGTGTGACGGGTTTTCAGCTCGTTTTGGTCAAACACCCACGCATTTCTGTCTACATTTTGGTTGAACTGCATTTGAACTTCTTGTCTTAAAGACTGATACACAGTCCGCCTGAAAGACACAGCATTTGTATCAACTTCACCTTGATTATTAAGCTTACTTCCCGCGAGACAGGAACGTACATACTGCCGCTGGTTTCGGTAAATAGTTTCAAACTTTAGTGGTTTCATGATATTTCCTCTTTGATAATGGGGGGGCAGGTTAACGCTAAGTGGGGGGGTGGGTTAACGCTAATATGAAGAATCAACATAATCTAGCGTTAGATGGGAGTCATTAATAAAAACCCAAACCATGCTATCTCCCCCCTTTCCTAGATTCCCACCTACCATTTCACCACTCCATTCAAGCTTGTTAGTTAAAGCAATAACCGCTTTCTTATGCACCTCATCTCCAGTTAATGAGTAATCAAAAGGAATGGTTATAGAAAACGATTCTGCTTGTGCTTTTATTCGCGACCCTAATGTATTGGTGGCTGGTAAATATTTAGTTGTAATTGTTTGCATGATATTTCCTCTTTGATAATGGGGGCTTTCGCCCCCTTTGGATTAGCCCTAGATACCTGCGTTTTCTATTTCTTCATCTGTCATGAACGCCGCCCAGACCATTATTTCATTTGGAAATTCAACTTCATGGATAACGTGCTTTTTGGATAGTGCAGATAAATAGCCTTTGATTTGATTTACTGATAATCCCTTAACATATACATCAGATGGATGGGTGCAAGGACAGTTTCTATCATCAAAAAATTCGTAAGAATCACCGTCACAGATAGAAGCATAAACAGCACCTTCAACCTCATTTAATTCAACTTCTTTTAAATCCCAATCTAAAACTTTCATGATATTTCCTCTTTGGTTGTAAGTTCAATAAATTTTGAACTTGAATCTATTATATAACACTATAATAATAAAGTACAGTGTTTAATCAACTATTTTTACATTGATTGATTTCAGAAAGTTCTGGCCTGTCTTTTTCATTTCATCAACTTCAAGCTCCGTGTATTCATCAGCTACACACAACTCTGGATGTCCCATCGCTATCATTTCTTCATTAAATTTTTTATTGTCATACGAATGGCAATCAATATCAGCGCCATCAACTCGCGGAAGCTTAGGCAGTGAGACAAAGTATTGAATTTTCCTTGATTTCTCTTTAATTGATGACATTAGCTCTGGGACTGTAGGAGGGTATTTACTGCCGTTATCCACAAAACCCTCTTCGTGTAGCCAGCGCCTTCTAGCTTTGAGTAAAGCCTACTTTGGTACATAATAATATCTTCATTACTGCTAAACTGAGATTTGAATAAATGTCCATAGTCTGCTTTCATCGCTGACACTAATGAATTGATGCAAAGTTTTAAAGGATTTGCATCACCACTCGACATTCCAGTTGAGTTCCTGTTTTCCTGTGCTTTTGTTTTCATCATATTTACCTTGTCTGGAGTTCCACATTGCCAACGAATGTTGCCAGCTTTTCATTTTATTGCGTCCGACCATCCAGCCGTTAGATGCATAATAATTAAAAAAGTCCTCTCCTTTGCATTGATAACCCATCTCAATGATTTTAGTATTCACCTCATCAAGATCAGGTTTTCTAAAGGCGGGTTTCCCTCTCTTATCTTTTAAATGGTTAGTAATTGGGTTAGTAATTGGTATAGGTTCGCCCGTTTGTGGTTTAGCATTTTCCTGTTTGGTATTTAGCATTTTCCCGTTTGGGGAAATGACTGGCGACACCCCTTCCAGCATTTTATCCTCATTTTCAAATGCATACCAGATTGTGCGGTCATATTTGTGTTGGTTGTAGTTTCCACAAATTATGGCTTCCTGATTGATAAGTGATTTAACAACTCTAGCCACTTGTTTATCTGTCCAGAATGGAAAGAAATTGGCTAATCCGCGCATTGAGTTATATGTCCAATATCTGCCATCATGTTGGTTTTTATTGTTGGATTTATTTAGCCCTATCCAATACTCAAAAGACCTTATTAAAATAGCTTCGTCAACACCGTATTGCATAGCAATATCAACATCGAAGGAAAAGTGTTTACTCATTTATATACCCCTGCTTTTAGCGATGTCATGATCTATCCATTCATCAAGCGACTGAATGACATAATGCATAACTCTATTACTACCCCCTTGTACTTTTTTTATGGTCTGCATGGCTATGCCAGTATCTCTACTTATCTGCGCTACATTGCGCCCTGTAATGTACAACGATATTGATCTAATGGTTCTCATTTGTCTTTCCTATATAAGTGTTAATGTCAAACAATATTAACACTATTAACACAGTATGTAAATAAATTAATAAAAGGTTTACTTTTGCCATTAAACCATTATAATAGACATAGCTCCGAATCTTAGCAGTTGCATAGACGAGTTTAAACACCGAAGAAACTGCCAAAAGGGTGAGATGCCCATAAATTCAAAATAGGAAATCTAAAATGAAAGACTATAAAAATACACCAAGATATTCAGAGACAGAATCCCCGATAGAGGCTGTTGCCGCTTTTGTTTGTTTCATCAGTGCAATGGTTGCACTCTATATAGTGCTGGCAATGGTTAGTGTAGGCGGTGCATCATGAGTTTATTCACTGAAGTATCGTCAGCAGTAAAAGAGGATTTCAATGATCTCAACCCTGCTGAATATTTGCTGGGGCAGGTTGACTGCAAAGAAGGCTATCCTGCCAAACAGTACGGCTCAGATTCTTACATTAGAGGGTTTGCTGACCAGTACCAGTATGAGCAGGTGCTTGACTATAAAACTGATATTGCCATCGGAGAGCTAAAATGAAAACGAGCGAAAATATTGCTGAAATATCTACCGCGCTGAGTGCGGCTCAAGGCTCAATGATGGGGGCTGTGAAAGCATCAAAAAACCCTTTTTTTAAGTCCAGCTATTCTGATCTATCTGCCGTCATTCAGGCGGTAAGCCGTCCGTTTTTTGAAAACAATCTTTCATTCACTCAAGGTGCTGAATATCAAAATGGTATGCTGGCAATCACAACAAGGATCATGCATAAGTCTGGTGAGTGGATAGAAGCCACAACATCATTACCCGCTGTAAAGAATGACCCTCAAGCGTATGGATCAGCCATCACCTACGGCAGACGTTATGGGCTTCAAGCTCTGGCTGGAGTGCCTTCAGTCGATGATGATGCAAATTACGCATCAGCCGTCCAGCAGAAACAAAATGACACTGATGTATATGCGGCTTTAGCTATGACTTTATTACATTGGTCAGATAGGCTTAATAAGTCTGAAAATATGGATCAATTGATTTCAACGTGGACTGAAATTCCTAAAAAACATCATAAAGAGTTGGTTGAGTTAAAAAATGAATTAAAGGGTAAGTTCAATGCAAATTCATAACGTGAAACAAGGGTCAGCCGATTGGCTGGCTCTTCGACCTGAGTTCTTTACGGCATCAAATGCACCCACGATTATGGCGTGTGGTTACGATAGCCGCACAGATGCTATTGAGTATGCCCTTGGAATCAAGGAAAAAAAGATCACCGATGGCTTGCAATCTCTTTTTGATAAAGCGCATGAGATGGAAGAAGGTGCAAGGAATCAGCATAATGACCATCAATCTGATCTAGCCAATATCATTCAGCCGCTAGTCGGCTCAAATATGATGCCGATGGATTCAGCCGGTAAAGTCCACGATCTGAAATTATTGGCATCCTTCGATGGTATCACTGAAGATCATTCGCTAGTCTGGGAGCATAAGTATACCAATAAGGAGTTTGACGAAATCCCCCCGATTTACTACTGGCAACTTGAGCATCAAATGTTGGTCGCTGAATGTAACAATTCCCAGCTAACGATCACCAGTAGAAATGATGGAAGCATTACCCATTTTGATTATCAAAGCGTTCCAGATAGAAGAGATGCATTGATTAAAGGGTGGCATCAGTGGAAGATTGATGTTGAAAAATACGTCAGGGATGACATAGAGTGGATGGCATATGCAAAGGTGTACACGACTGCAAAAGCTGAGATTGATCGCCTAACTATTCAATTGAAAGAATCGGCATTGGCACTTCATGAACTGGCTGGAAGTTCATCAGCTTTAGGCGGTGGGGTTAAAGTTAACGTCAAAATCAATAACGAGAAAAAACAATCAGCCGCGCAGTATATAAAAGAAAATCACATAGAATTGCTTAACAAATCAGTCGAGCCGTTTTATACATATCGAATTACAACAAAAGGTAAATAAAATGAGCAATGTATTCAGCTTCACAGGAACAGTCGGCAGAGATGCTGAGGTAAAACAATTAGCATCAGGTCAAACAGTATTGAATGTCACCATAGCTAATAATATTGGCTATGGTGAAAGACAGCAAACCTTATGGATCAGAGTGGCTGTCTGGGGCAAAAGAGCAGAGGGCAAGCTTGGTGATTATCTGAAGAAAGGTCAACAGGTCTTTGTCTCAGGTGAATTGAGCCAGCGCGAATATCAGGCGAATGATGGAACAACAAAAACCAGCCTTGAATTAAATTGTAGCGTGATTGATCTAGTTGGAAAGCGTGATTCATCATCACCAGCCCCTGCATCAGCATCAGCACCGGCACAGAAAAAAGAACCGACAACATTTGATGACTTTGATAATGTCCCTTTTTAGTGGTTAAATTTTTAATAATCGTTTTGAACGTCATCGCGCTGGTACTTATGATGCCAGCCGCTTTGATTATAATTTTTATACAAATTATTGAGGGAAAGGATGAGAATAAAAAAAGCATCAATAAGCGAATTATCGGTAGATATTTTTGATTTCAAATGGACTGAGGTTTTTCACAGGTGTTTAGATATGGGTGTGAATCCACTATTAATATTTGACACATTAGGTCGAAAGAATAACGGCTTTGAAATTCTTTATTCAATCGAGCGTCATATTGGTCAAGCAATAAAGGTTGTGCCGAATGTCCAAAAGTAGCGCAGATATGATATTGACACGGCTTGATATTGCCACAACTTCAAGCCCCATTGCTGTTTTCAATTTCTACGGTGAATTATGGTCGTGCTTTGCAAACACCGTTTGTTCACAAATAATGATTAGGGACAAGCGGTTCTTGCTTGGTGTCTATGATCGTGATTCAATAGAGCTGTTTAAGAAAGACGTTAAAATTCAATAGTTCTATGACACGCGTATAACAGTGGGTGGCGCATAACCCCTGTGGGCATAGGTTCAATACCTCTTTGTGTAGTTACTCCGTTGGATGCTATGCCACTTTTTAAGCATAAAAAAACCTCAATGAAGAGGTTCAATTATTCCGATGTGTTTTTGCGGGATTTTGTTTGCTATCCAAGGTTAATCAATAACTAAGTCTATCCACCATCCGACAGAGATATTATATCATGCTCAAACATTGTAAGCAGTGCGACACTACTCAGCCTGTCGATAATTTCTATCAGAATAGATCAATTGCGTGTGGTCGTCATGCATCATGCAGGTCTTGCTGTCGAGCTAAGCAGAAAATTGTCCATGCTCAAAAAAGGGAACAGGCAAAGATTGATCGGTTAGATGAAGTGGATTTTGCTCGAATAATATCATTTTTGAAATCATCAAGAGTGCCTACATCCGGCAGAATAAAAGCTGAACTGATTGATCTATGGAATGAATCCACAAACTGGTATGTTCCGCGAATGAGCGACAAAGGAAAAGAACTCAAGACGATGGAACTTACAAAATGATTACACAAGATCGGCTAAAAGAACTGCTTAAATATAATCCCGATACAGGTATATTTATTTGGATAAAATCAGCGGGGACTGTAAAGGTTGGCGCTGAAGCTGGTTGCATCAATGATAATGGCTATCTGTTAATCCAAATTGATGGCAGAAGATATAGAGGGCATAGGCTTTGCTTCCTGTACATGACCGGCTCTTTTCCTGTTGCTGATGTCGATCATCTGAATCATGTTCGCGATGATAATAGGTGGGCAAATATCAGAGAGGCTACGGCACAAGATAACGCCAAAAATAGAGTTATCGCATCGCACAATAAATCGGGATTTATTGGTGTATATTTCTGCGCTGATAGAGATGCGTGGCGATCTCAGATATGCGTTAACAGGAAAAAAAAGCACTTAGGCTATTTCAAACAAAAATCTGATGCTGTCAAAGCACGACACATCGCAGAAAGACACTATAATTTTCACGAAAATCATGGCAAAGAAAAACAAATGATAGCACCTCCCTTTAATGTCTGGCTGAGTACGAATTTGGCAGATAGAATTATGGTATTAAAATACAGCCCGAATGGTAAACAAGAATTACAGGATTTTTTGGATGGCGGTAGACGCGACTTTAATGATTATGAATTTTATTTAACAATTGAAGAGGTTAATTTGGCGGTGTATCAGCCCTCTAAATATCTTGAAACTTATTCGGCAGACATAACCACATGGGAACGATTATGAAAATATTATCAGGCAAATTAAGCAGGAAACACGCATCAGATGCAGGGCTGGACGTTCACTCCGCCGAAGATGTTATTATCCCACCAGAATCATCTGAACTGATTAGCACATCGCTCATTATTGCCGTACCTAATGGGTATGTTGGTTTGCTAAAATCCAGATCAGGGTTATCGGTTAAATATAAATTGGAAGTCGGTGCGGGTGTTATTGACAGCGGCTATCGTGGCGAAGTTAAAGTGCATTTGTACAATCACGGGCATACTGCATATCATGTGAAGGCAGGGGATAGAATTGCTCAACTACTCACCCTCCCAGTTAATCTAGGTGAGTATGAGCGGGTGAGTGTTCTGGTTGATTCACCACGTGAAGCAGATGGATTTGGAAGCACCGGCGCATGACTTGTAGTCGCTGTATTAGGAAAGTGGGTCGATTGGGTCAATTAAGTGGGTCGATTGGGTCAATTAAGTGGGTCGATTTGAATTGCATTTAAGTATCTGATTAAATAGACAATAATTATTTGTAATTAACCCGCCCACCATGACGCTAAAAGCTTTATTCAAGCATCTCGCTAATCTGTATTAACTCAGCATTTTTACTGGATCGGTTAGGCAGTTGATTAGCATATCGACTGTCTAGCATTTCCATCGCGGCTGTTTTAAAATCACGAGCATTGACAGCCTTGAGCATTTTCTTAAATTTACTCAATCTGGTGATGCCGAGATTAAAACCCATGTCGATCAAAGCTGTTTTTTGTGGCAATTCCAGCGACTCAAAATCAGGTATCAAACGCCTGATTTCTTCAGTCACAGACCTAATGTCAGAACTCAAAAGAAATTCAGCTTCATCTAAAGAGATGCCATTGTCCTCAATATTTCTACCATAGCCAATTGTGAGTTTTCCAGCACTACATTTGTAGGGCT
>LWDU01042673.1_pt1 | contig 17322 bp, 17 predicted proteins | sample 727161 | NCBI WGS metagenome assembly LWDU01 (sample SAMN04566230, study PRJNA314399) | hydrothermal vent metagenome | isolation source: deep sea hydrothermal plume seawater | place: Mexico: Gulf of California, Guaymas Basin | collected 2004-07-11
TGGGGCGCAGTGACTTAATAGGTAATGGAGAGGAGTGTTTGGTGCCTTACTTTAGAGCAAGTAATACACCAAAGTTGCAACATTCACGAAATAATAATAATGACTTTCATCATCGTATTTCTGTAAAAAAGGCAAAAAAGTATAAAAGGAAATAAATAAATATTTTTTTGAATAAAAATATCTATAACCACCACCACTCAGCGCTGAGGGAGGGCGAAAGAAGCGTCTTGTGTTTTAAAGCACAACTTAGTGTTGAGACTATCCAATGTTGCTGAATCGAGCAGCTACTCTTGACCAGTCTATGATTTGTTTTTAACTAAATTATCTTTAGTTTATTTGGTGGTTAAAGTCAACTCTTCAACTTTATTAAAGTTAGGTTTGTGATATTTTGATATCGGGGAATCATAACTATAATGTCTAAAGATTCGTTTGTAAGTGCCTTCAAATTTAAGTGTTGCTAGGGCTTCATTAAATTCATTGCGTAGCTCTCTACTTCTGAAAGCAATGTAATATCTAGAAGAGCTTGGAAAGATTGGTGAGAGGGTAACCTCTTCAGAGGTATGATAAGATTCAGATAGTAAGTTTCTATAATGCTCGAAACTTAATCGGTTGGTGATCATAACGACCTCTGAACCTGGTTTCCAAAAATCTATGTGTTGATCTAAGTCTCGATCGTATTGGGTGTGACGAGTCTTGTGTGAGCCTTTTTTTGGATGGTAAAGTCGATTAAACCCTCTACCAAGCGTGGTATAAGACCCTCTTCGTGAACTAATTTGAAAAGGCGCTAAATTACTAATAGAATCGAGCTTAATTTCTTGAGATGTTTTGCTGATGGCTATATTTTCAATTTCTAAAATAGGATCTGAGTAAAAGTATTTGTCATTAGATTTTTTCACACCTGATACGGCATCAACCCTTCTAAATTTTTTAATAGCACGTTTTAAATTTTTAGGCGCTATTGACTTAGCTGTTAATTCTTCACCCATTAATAGAAATGCTTGTCTGATAATACTGTACTCAATACCATTATGATCTTCATGACCTTCATCGCCTTGAATGTACTCGTCAAGCATAACGTAAGGGTGTTTGTGATGACCAAAACCAACCGTTATTTCTTTAGCGTAAGCTACACTCGCCAATAAAGCAAACAGGGTAAATAAAAAGTTTATTTTTATTCGCTTAATCATCTTTGTTAAGTTTAACATCAATATCTTCAACAAACATTTTTCGATTATTACGCTGTGTGTCAAGTGTATTAACCAAGGTTAGGGTGTCAACTAATAGTTCGTTCCTTGACTTTGATGATGACATGCCGTAGGTGTCACTTGTGTCTGAGATTTTCATGAAATTATCAACCAAAAGCATGGCATTTTCCACAATTTCATCATCATGTTTTTTTAACTCGCCAATCCACTCTTTACGCTCATTAAGTTTGCGCTTCTTTTCAGTGATATTATTATTCAATGACTGAGTCTTAGCTTTTAAAGATGAGATGTCAGAATTTTTGTCTGCAATTTTATCTTGAAGGCCTGCAATTGTTGTGCCATCTTTTTGAGTGACTGTCTTTAACTCTACAATACGTTCTTGTGCAGCAATCAGTTCGCCTTCAACGGTTTTTAATACAGCTACTTTTTGTTTGTTGATTTCTAGCTCATTGCTGGTTTGCTTGAGTTGTTCGCTAGTTTGTTCAAATTTTTGCGTAGTTTTATTGAGTGTGACAGTTGTTTTTACAATGTCAATAGCATTTTCTTCACTTTTTTCAAAGATAGGTACCAATAAATAAACACTTACAATTAAAGCGACAAGACCAATAACAGAGCCTGCTATTAGGCCTTGTTTGGAGGTGAGTTGAGCTAGGAATTGTTTAATGGTTAAATTTTTTGGAATGATCATATGTAACAACTTGTTATAAACTATTCAGATAATACTATAATATCCTTTGTTTATAAGGGTTTGTTGCTTATTTTGATTAAAAATAAGCATTAATATTGTTTATACATTTTAAATAGCTATATAATTTTTTAAAATAAGGGGGGAGAATGATAGAATTTAGTTGTTCGTTGTGTCATGGCCGTATGCAGGCTGATGATAATTCGTTGGGGTATTACACAGTTTGCGCGCATTGTGGCCATGAAGTTATTGTTCAAAATCCTATTAAATTAAGCACTGTATCTGCTGGCATGACAGTAGAGCAAACACTTAATGTTGAATTGCAATCACCTGACACTAGCTTTCGAGATTTGATGATTACCGTTTTTTTATCAATCGGCTTTTTTTCGGCGTTCTATTTGCCTTTCCTTGAATATGTTGACAGCAATTCTGAAATCTATCGTTTATTAGCGGTAGGTTGGGTGCCTTATGCGGTTATCTCATTTATGGTTATTTCATTTGTCATGCTCGGGCAAAGATTTGTATTAGTAAGTGCCAATGAAAGGGCGCTTAAAGAAACTTACCTCACTCATACAACCCCCTTAAATACCGATCAAGAAATTGATGAGGCGATGCTAATGATTAAAGATAAGGCGCGTCAAATTAATGATAGGAGTGTTGCGAAACGTGTGGTTGGCGCATTAGCAAGATTTAAACATACACGCTCCGTTCGTGAGGCTGAAGATCAGCTAACAGTTTATTCAGAGCTAGCTTATAACCAAATGGATGCTGGCTACACCATTCTTCGAGTGATTGTTTGGGCGACACCATTGCTAGGGTTTGTTGGTACAGTACAGGGTGTAAGTAAATCAGTTGGTGGACTAGCCAAGGTACTCGGTGGTGATGTTGAAGATGTGTCAGAAATTACCACAGCACTAGGTAAGGTAACCTCAGAATTGGCATTCGCATTTGATACAACACTGGTCGCACTAGTAGCTGTAATTATTATTATGATCGCAATGACAATTGTGGAGAGAATGGATGGTAGTTCTTTGGATCGCATTGAGGACTATATTAAAAATCAAGTACTGCAAAACCTACCGGTAAAAGTTGGCGCCTTGAAAGACGGTCAAAAAACCAAACTGTAGTTAATTGATATGGCAAGGCGCGGTCGCAGCAAGGTTAACCCATCATTCTTTCCATTCGTAAGCGTATTGATTGCACTTATTGGCGTACTGATCTTTATTGTTCTTACGTTGACGGTAACCGCTGTTAAGCCAAAACTTATTATTGAAGCACCACTTGAGTGGTCTGAAGAAGAACAGAAGTTTATTAAGCGCAAAAATGTTGTTATCGAATTTTCTGATATTAATCCAACACTAAGGGCTGAAGAATACGATATTGTTGTTTATCAAAATATGGAATTTAACGCCGAAATGGAATGGAAGAATGTTGAGAAGTTTTATAATCGCCATCAACAGAACAATCCCAGCTCATGGGAAGGAACGCCATTTTTAGATTTTGTAAAAGATATATCGACTAATAAGCGCAAGACGCATTTTATTAGTTTTTTGTTGAGACCTGCTGGCATTAAAACGTATTCATACTTAAGTGAAATTTTAAACCGTAGAAATTCAGTTATTTTTGACAAGAAAAAATATCCCAATATACAAAAAAATTGGGTCGTAGACTGGACTTTGGTTTACCTTAATGATGATAGAAAATTTGGCACCGATAACTAGATATGGCTAAAAAAGCAAAATACAAAGGCGACGATGGTATGGATGCATTCTTGGATGTGTTGTTTAACGTTATTGGTATCTTAGTATTAATTGTAGCTTTTGCCGCCTTACAAAGTCTAGAAACAAATGTTGTTAGAGAGGCTTATTTAGGTGTCAAGGCTAGCGACAAGAAAAAATTAATCACCATTATCTGTGCCAAGAGAAGTTGTGTTGAGTTAGATCAAAAAGACCACGTTAAAATGGCAGAAAATTTCCATATTACCATTAAGAATAAATTTAGATCAGTCAAGCCAAAATTGAGTGGGAAGGACTGGATGAGCTATGTAGATATTGCCAATAAAGGCGCTTTAAATGAATTTTTTGAAAAAAAGTCTGCTACACTATATAATGTATCTCTTTTGATTTATGAAGACAGCTTTAATACTGCCGGCGTAGTAGAGGTTAGAGGGAGGAAGAAAGGTTATAAGTTTCGTCACTTATTTTTTACTAAGGACGAGCCGATCTCTATTGGCATGTCAACAACCTATGTAAACTAATGCAAACACAAGAACAACATCTTACCAATGTCGTTTCGCAAACTGCTGAAAAAGAGTTAACGTTACACGGCATCCGCATGGCTAGCAAAGCCATGGTGGTGGAGTTGTGCGCACTGAATAAAGAGCTAGATCCAGAGCAGTTACATGTAGCGCCAATAGATGAGGCGATATCAGTCCAAACTTTGTCCGAACTAACCTCAGAGCAGAGGAAAAATTTTGCTGCACCGATTTGGTATTCTATTGCACAAGCGCTTAAATATTTCTCAAAAGAAAATTCTGGTTTTTGCGTACTTAAGCCAGAAAACATACATATAGATGAAAACTCTCATAAGATTTATTTAACCAACTGGTTAACAGCCTCTAATGCTGAGTCACAACTAGATTGGATAGTTAAAAGATCTGACAGCTCAATTGAACAAATGTACTTAACTCAGTTGTCTGTGCTTTATCATTTTTTATTAAGTGGCGAAAGTTTGTTTGATAAACTGCAAGATGTTGAGAAATCTAGCTGGCAAGATGAACATATTAAAAATGCAATTAAGACTTTAGATGCCGAGCCCCAGTTAAAAAACAGTTTATTAAGAGCAGTACAGTTAAATGGTGGTTTTTATACCAATATTAATGCATTTTCAGAAAGCGTAAGTCCATTCTTTTATATTATGGAGCCGAAAGGCTTTCTGCCATTTTTATCAGGCACTTGGATTGCATTGTCTGCTATTACCTCTGTCACGTTTCTAACGTTTGTTCTATTTTACACACATACACTGTCTTAGCTTTTAACACCTTTCCTGTAATTATTTCCTTCGTTAAAAAAATTAATAGTTTAAACTGAACTATTATACACTATTTAAGTATATTTTTATGGTATAAATCACAAAAAAAAACTGCTATTACGGTAAGATGTACGGTCTATGTCTAGGCTAATAATCAGAAGTTTATTATTGTTATTTTTTCTATCACCGATTGCAGAGGTGATGGCGGATTTATCAATCACACCAGCTTTTGTTCGTATGGACAAAGCAGAGCAAGGTGTTCACTATATTATTCCGATTGAAGTTAGTAATCGTTCTGCTAAAAAAACCGAATACTTTAAAGCTGCTGTTGAAACACCAAGAGAGACAATTAATGGCACATCTGCAGCAACCATTATTGGTTGGACTAAGGTTAGTCCTAAATCATTCACCTTACAACCTGGAGAAAAACGTAAGGTAAAGGTTAGCGTAAAGGTTCCTAAAGGCTATGTTGGCGATTATCGAATTTATTTGGCGATTATGCAAGATCCTAGGAAGTACAAACTTAAGCTTAACAAGCAAAAACTTAAGCAATCTATTGGTGTGATGCAGTTTGGCAAAACTTCTACCCGTATTCCTGAGTTCAAAACGCATGTGCAAGCACTCATTAAAGTCAATATCCCTATTGTCTTACGCGCACTTAAAAAAGGCCAGAAAGTAAAAACCAACCCTAAAAAAATTACAATAGGAAAGTTCAAAGTCTCTGCGTCAATAGATAAGCGTAATGCAATGACTATCTCTATCCCGGTTAAAAACAAGCACAAATTTGATGTTGTGGTTACCGGTTCTTGTACGATATTAGATATTAAAGGCTTGAAGAAGCTTAAAGTGGCTGGTATTAAAAAGCGACTTAACATGCAACCCAAAACTAAATCAACGATTGAGTGCGATTTCAAGAGTCCGTTACCAAAAGGTAAGTATCAAATTCGTGGTAGTTTCTTAAGCTCAATTAAAGGTGTTGCCAGTGCCGTTAAAATTACACCGCGTCAAAAGATAAAAATTAATTCAAAGCTTGCTAAACAAATAGCAGATCAAGGAGACGGTAGTGGTAGCGATAGGCCATTAACGCCAATTATGCTGTCACCAACCATTATTGAAGAAGAGTTTGTCGGTGGTTCTGTTCGTCAAACAATTGTAGAGCTGGTTAATCCAACGACACAGAAGCTAGATGTGTTTGCTAAATTTAAATCTTCCAATAAGAAAAAAGTTAAAACCATTATCAAGCCAAAGAAGATTAAATTAGAACCTGGTGCTACAAAAAGAATTAAGGTTAACTTTAAGATTAAGAATAAAAAAGCACCTGTTTTTGGCTGGTTATCTTTTGAAGCTAAACAAACAAGAGGCAGTATTCCTGCTATGATCCCTGTGATTTTAATCCCAGAGGGCGTTACACTTAAGCAAAAACTACGTTTAGGAAAAGTTAAAGCCTCCTTATCTTCTGGGAATTCTTGGCTGAATATCTCAATCTCAATGAAAAATTCTAAAAAAGGTGCGCCTGCCTTATTTTTGAAAGCTCAGTTTGATTTGGTAGAGATAAAATCAGGCAATAGTAGTGGACAGAAATTTATTCCTCGTCTGTCAAATTCAATTCTGTTGCCTGGTGATCAAATCAAGCTTATTGGTGGCCTAGCTTTTAATCGGTTACCAGACGGTGTTTATAATTTAAAAATGGCGGTTACCAGTGAAGAGGGTGGCGTTGATCTTACTAAAACTGCCCGTCTTGTAATCAACCGTGATATTGATAACATGGTTAAGGTTGTAGAATAGTGCTTAAAGTTTTTTTGATTTTTGTATTGTCTGTTGGGCTGGGTCAACCGCTCTTAGCGAATGTGGTTAAAAATATTGACAACACCAAAATACAAGAACAGCTTCGTGATAAACAATACCAATTTTTGTTAAAAAAAATCTTTAAAGTAACCAGTAAGAGTGTTGAAAAAAAGATATTTTCTAGAAAATCAAAAAACAAGGCTAAGTTCGAATATTTAAAGGACTATCAGGGGCAAGCGCGCTATATTGATAGCCTCGAAAAACTGGTGCCAGTAAACCGATTAATTTCGTCTAGAGCGCTAGAGGATGAATACCAAAGCATTCGTAAGCAGATTAAGCACGATTTAAAAACTCGAGGCTATCGAAATTTTTCTAAAAAAACACTAGCTGTCAAGCGCTTAACTGACTATAAGCGAACCACGAACGCTTTTTTTGAAACCGGCTTGCGTGATGCTTTAAATGAAGTCTCTCAGCAAGTCAACATCCCATTTTTAATGGATGATAGTGTTCAAGGAACCATCACTTTAAAACTGAATAACACCCCTTTAGATGAAGCGCTAGAGATGCTATTGGTTTCTGGTGGTTTTGATTATGTCGAAAAGGACAACTATATTATGATTGGATTTCCGCAATCCAATAGTCCATTGTTTAAGCGTTTGAGTAAAACTGTTGTGATCCATCCAGTGTATTTAAGACCTAAAGAAATTTCAAATTTGTTATCAGATAGTTATAAAGAGTTTGTTAAAACTGATAATGCTAATAATACAATTGTTGTTACTGCTACAGCAAGCCTTCTTGAGAGAATTCAGGCAGATATTTCTGCTATTGACCATCGCCCAGCACAAGTTAAGTTAGAGGTATTGATTGCAGATATTTCTTCGAGTGCTAAGCGTAAATTAGGTCGTGATTTTTGGAATGAGACAGCCAGGGGTCGAACAAGTATTGCTGGAAAAACTATCAATCTTCAATCTTCAACAGATTCAGGTTTTACCTTTGATATCATTAACCAATCAACATTGAATGATAATGATGTAGGTAACAGACTAGGGCTTGCCAGTTTGCTAAAAGGCACCGGTTTGGCTGTTAGTGACCTAGGCACTGCATTACCTGTGGTGAGTTTTTTTACCTCTGCATTTAATGCTATGTCAAATACGGGTGAAGCCAGAGTTTGGGCAACGCCAAGCGTGGTAGCATCTGATGGAAAAACTGCGGTAATTGACATCACTTCAGAACAAGTTATACCCATCGTATCTGGCCCCAAAGACTTTTTACAAGTCTCTACGAAAAATTATACTTCGGGTGTTAAGATGGAAATCGTTCCACGAGTCTCTACTAATGGCGAGATAAGTTTAGATATTGTAGAAATTGAGGTTGGGACAGTTTCTTTTACTGGTGAAAGACAATCAACAGGTGACCCGTTGCCGGTGTTAACCAAACGTAAAATTAGCACTGTTGTTGCACTAAAAAACCAAGAGACTCTAATCATTGGTGGCTTGTTAGATATCCAGCATGATGAAAGTAAAAAGAACTTCCCAGGTATTCCAGATGGTAGTCCATTTATTGGTACCAATACAGAAGCAAGAGAAACGAGAGATTTAATGATTTTTATAACCCCAACACTGCTTGAAGAGCATACGGGAAAGAAAAAAATAGAGGGATTTTTATGATTAATAAACTATTGAAAATTACGACTTTATCACTAATGATTTTAGGGGTCAGCGGGTGTCTTAATGAAGTTAAAGAGCAAAATACCACTGAAAAGTTGGTTATGACTAAGAAGAATGAATTAAGTGATAAGTACTTAAAAGAGCTTTCAATTATTTCAGGACGATTAGACGGGATGAATAGGGCAATTGTTCAAGGTTTAAGTGAAACGTTGAATACGGCACGTCTTGCACGTGAAATGGCTGAGAGTTCTATCGCTTTAGCCGAGAAAAATCAAAAACTATTAAATGAGTTGCAAGGTCAGTTAGGAGAAGGAGGGGTGCCTGATGATGAGGGAGGCGACGATGCAGAAGAAGCTGAAGGAGGAGATGATTTCTAGCTATCTTAAAACACTTTGTTTTTTTTTACTGCTTGTAAGTGTTAACGCCTCACAAGCAGGAGTAAATATATTACCGAGTACAGGCATTGAAATAGTCGCCACACCCGGTGTTGTTGCAAATGATTCAGTACTTCTTAAACCTAGTAGTGATCAAACAACGGCATTACAGTATCGCTTAAGAACACTACGCTCAGACGATCAAGAAATTGATAAATCAAGAGTAAAAGTAAAAAACAGATATACAAAAGGCGCCCAATCTTTAGATCGTTATCGAACTTTTTTATCTGGTCAAGAAAAAAGCAACCCTGTAACAAGCACCGTTGAATTTAAGCCAACATGGAGTGATATACCAGGTATCTATATTAGCTCTCTTGCAGCTAATGGTAACGCATCAGATATACCACTCAAGATCACCATAAAGCCAAAGAGTTTGTTTACATTACAACCTGCAAATTTTACTATTGCAACCTCATCTCTAAAAGCTCCAATTATCAGTGAAGTAAATATTGTCATGGGCTCTAATAGTCCACGATGGGAGCTGTACTTGGTAGCTGAAAATCTTAAATTTCAATCTGGCCGAAATAAAATAAAAAATGACCGAGTCTTTGCGCGAGTTAAAGATGAGCAAAACCCAAAAACATGGAAATTATTAAACAAAAAGACTAAATTTGTGTCAGGTATTGCTACCTCGGTAGTTACTATTGCGACACTAGAATTTCTTGTTGAATCTGAGCGCGATGATCAGGCAGGTGATTATTTAGGCAATATTAAATTTCTAGTGAGAAATTTTAAATAAAGGCTTGCTCATGATAAACAAACTAAAATTGTTACTTCTCTTCTTATTTTCTGGCTTATTGCAGACTCAAGTTTTTTCTGCAAGCTCTGAATGGCAGGAATCCGCCTCACTTTCTGTAAAGGCAGTTGTATCGCCTTATACAACTGTCAAACTTTCAACCAATGAAATTGCCTTTGAAATTCTTGGTGAGCCTGGTGCGTATATTTCTAAAGACGTGGTAGAGGTTAGTGTTGGCTCCAATCAGTCAACTTGGAGTGTCTATGTTAAGGCGCAGAATTTAATTCATGATAATAGAAAAATAGCGTCATTGCCTGCAGCACGTTTGGCATTTTCTACTGATGGTGTAACCTATCAAGTGCTAGAAGACAATGTGTTGTTCCTTCGAGGAACGGTGGCGCAACAGCCAAAACCGATTAAATTACGCTTTCGTTTAACCACGACTTGGGAAGATGCACCAGGTGTCTATAGGGGTAAGATTACTTTTGCTTTTTTGAATAATCCATGAAGTTTAGTTTGTTAAATATCAAATACATTTTGGTATTGATATTAGCCCTGCCAAACCTAGCATTCAGTGCCGATACTACCAGTATGGACGTGCACGTACAGGCTGATATTCATGCTAGCATGCACATGCAATGGGACAAATTAGATGCAGATGATGAGCGTTATCAGGAGATGAAAGCTAAGATGAAAATAGGTAATGACTGGTCATTATTGCCTTATGGCTTATATACAGAATTACGAACAAATGATCCAAATCGTATGGTGTCACTACGCATTAGTGATTGTATGTTTCAGTTAACGGTAAAGGCTTACACCCAGCATCAAAAGATGTTGCCTTGCTATATCCTGAAGATCGTGCACAACTTAAAAAGTACGTCTTGTTATTCTTGATAAAAATGATGCCAAATCATCGTTCTGGCCGTTATTCCGCAAACTTTCAATTTATTACCAACACCCTGCCATGAAATTACTACTTTTAATACTATTTTTACCCTTATCGATTTTTGCCGGAGAGATGAGTTTTACAGTTTCTCCAGCAATTGTAAAGTTTGAAACAGTGCAGGGCAGTGTTAAAGCATTTGACTTGTCTTTTTTTAACCAAAGTGATAATAAGCTAAATGTTAAAGTTAAAGTGATGGACATAACGCTAGATGAGCATGGCGTTCCTATTATCTCAAAAGCTTCAACTAGGCCTAATCAATGGGCAAAATTTGTTAAGTTAAGCAAACGAAAATTTGTAGTTAAATCGGCTGAATTTGAAAAAATACACGTCACTTTAAATACGCCAAGAGGTAGGTTGGGCGGTGGCTATTTTGCTGTGGTATTTAATGCAACAGCAAGAGCTAGTCGAGGGGTTAATAAAAAAGCACAGAATGTAATGAGTATTAGCGGGCAGTTACCAAGTTTGTTTATTGGAGAAATATCCAGAACAGGGAAATTAAAGGTAAAAGTCAGAAAATCTGGTATTAATAAGGCGCCATACACCAAAGACCACCCATTTAAATTACGTTACTTAATAAAAAACACAGGGACAACGCATATGAATCTTACTGGGGATGTGTTGTTGCGTTATAAGAAGAAAGTCATTTCACGCTTAAAATTAGAATCAGGCAGTGGATTGATATTTCCGGGCGGTAGTCGTTACTTTACAGCGGTTTGGAAAAAAGCAAATAAATTTGTTGGAAAGAAACTCATTGCGGAAGCAAGGTTTAACTACAAGGGTGGTCGTATCAGTAAAAAACTGGTAGTAAGAGTGCCTAACAAATAGTTAAATTTATTTTTTTATTGGGGATTAAGCTGCTCATTGGCAGTAATCACAGCAGTCACTGTGGTTGAATAAACACCTGACTGTGTGCTATCAGCCGTGCCTACACCCTGAGAGTAAAGCGACATTTTGAATTTACCTGCATCACTTGGCATAATAGCACCCCAATAGAGACCAGGAGAGCCATCAAGTGTTTTATCGGTTACAAGCTGAGAAGGTGATGCATCAGGAATATCTCCGCCTCTCCAAGTTTTAATTGCTGTTTGGTTGGTACGACTGGTTTCGTTGGCAATACTATCGGACCCTATGATAACAAGGCCATATTTCGTGTCTAAATGATCATAACGATTAGCGATCAAAGTACCATCTGCATCCACCTCTTGTTTTGAAAACTGCGGGTAGCCCCGTCCAGATTCAGCTGTTTCGGTAGGCGCATCACCCATAAAGTTTACTGAAATCGCGTTATTAGATGTAATCTCCCATGTTGTTTGGCCAACAGAGCCAGAAGCAGAGCCTGTGGTAGTGTTCGGAGTAGAGACAGAGATTGTTTGTGGATGTATAAATTCAATCGTAACCGATTCTTGTTGTGGGTCTGCTACTACTGCTATCGCAGTGTTAGAGACGAGCAGAGCTATAGATAGGTAGCTAAATTTATAATTCTTCATATTGCCTCTCTCTTTAACGATAACATTTTCAACAGCAGTAAAAAGACACAAACTCGAAATACTGTATATGCACTACATTTTACTACAAAACCTTATGAAGGAGAACAATGGTGTTTTTTTGTGTTAAATAGAATTCTCTAACTAAAATAGGGCGGACGTAAAAAACCCCAGCCATGAACTTCATGACTGGGGTTTTTAGTGAGCTACTGTTGTATGATTTATTCTACAGTACCTTTCTCGTCAGCTGTAATTACTGCTGTTAAAGTTGTTGAGTAAATACCTGATTGTGTAGAATCAGCATTACCAACACCTTTAGAGTAAAGAGTCATTGTAAATTTACCTGCATCACTTGGCATGATCGCACCGTAGTGAGCAGCTGGAGAACCAGTTGCATTTGTAGCAAGCACTAATTGTGATGGTGTTGCAGATGGTGTTGCACCGTCTTTCCATGTTTTAATTGCATCTTGGCTAGTACGACTAGCTTCGTTAGCGATTGAATCTGTACCAGTCATTACGATACCAAATGTTGTGTCAAGGTGATCGTAACGATTGTCAATTAAAGTTCCGTCTGCGTCAACTTCTTGTTTAGTAAACTGTGGGTAAGCAAATTCACCGTTAGTTTCATTGTTAGTTGTACCTGTAAAGTTAACTTGTACAGCGTTGTTTGAAGTAATTTCCCAAGCAGTAGTACTTAAAGTACCAGATGCAGTACCAGTAGAGTTAGATGGTGTTGCTACTGCAATTGTTTGTGGGTGATCAAAAGATACTGTTACTGCATCAGATAATGAAGGTGCTGTATCTGAAGCAGAAGCTGTTGCAGTACCTGCAGCATTTACGTTTGAACTTAATAGTGCAGCTACTGAAGCTACTAGTAAAAATTTAGTGTTAGTGTTTTTCATGTTATTTCTCCGTTTTGTTATTTAGTTATATATAGTTATATTTTTTGTTTTTTAATTTGTATTACTAGAGGATTGTATCTAGTGGTTATCCTCTAGTGGTTATCCACAGGTGCGTATTATACAACAGTAATATAATAATGCAAGGTTTTTATTAAAAATAATTTAAATAAAATAAGATAACCCTAAAAAACGTTGATATAACAGCATTATATTAAGTAAATATATTTAAATAAATTTAAATAAAATCTATAAAGGCTTAAGTATTATCAATAATTAGCTACTTTTGTTTATTTTTATGGCCTAATTAATGGCTTATATGTATAGATGTAATCCTCCAGCCAAACAACTAAAATAGGGCGGACGTAAAAAACCCCAGCCATGAACTTCATGACTGGGGTTTTTAGTGAGTTACTGTTGTATTAAACTTTGGGGTTTATAAAGTAGCAGCATCAAGTGTGTTATCACCTTGCTCTTCTGCAGTTACCGTTGCAGTGACAGTAATTAAATAGTCACCTGACTGTGTAGTTGAAGCGTCACCCACACCTTGTGAGGTTAGTGTTAAATCAAATACACCGGCATCGCTTGGCATAATTGAGTTAAAGTGATTTCCTGGGCTACCTGTTTTGGCTCTCGCCACCACTAGATTTGCTGGTGTTCCTGTTGGTACGTTTCCGCCTTGCCATTTATCAGATGTACCTGCAAAACTATCGTAACCTGAGATGTCTACACCAAAGCTTGTCACCAGGTGATCGTATCGGTTTGCTATCACTGCTCCGGTCGCATCAACTTCCGCTTTATAGAATACAGGGTAGTCGACTGCATTTGCTGTTGTTAATGAGGCTGATTTCCCACTAAATTGAATACCAACCGCGTTGTTTGATGTGATGGTCCATAACGTTGTCACACCATTACCCACACCAGAAGCTGTCTCTGCTGTGTTTTGAGGTGCTGAAACAGAAATAGATTGAGGATGGTCAAAGCTGATTACCACCGTGTCCGCTTCTTCAGACAATACATTGCCAGAGCCTAGTGCTACTGCTGCAATAGTTGCGCTTAGAAGTGAAATTTGAACGATGTTTTTCATTGTTATATGCTTTGTTGAATTTATAGAAATAGTATGTACATTATACACGAAAAAACTATATAAGCGTTTGTTAATTAATAGAAATACTGCTATGTTGTTAAATGGGAATTTTGATGCTGAAGCACGCACCAGAATGGTCGTTTTCCTCACATGGGGCAGCGGCTGTACAGTTTCTAACAGAGATAGAACCGGAAAAATGTTCTTCAATCACTAGTCTACCCATATACAGCCCTAAGCCTGTACCATTAAGCGCTTTACTGGAGGTGTAAGCATCGAAGATTTTGGGCAAGATATCTTCTTTGATACCGTTGCCGTTATCTCGTACATTGATGATAATATTGTTTTCTTCGATTGAGGTGTTAATAGTAATACTTGGCTGCACAATTGTTGACTCTATTAATTCATCTATAGCATTTTTAATAAGATTAATAAACACATGCTTTAGCTCTCTCTCAAAGCCTACAAGCTGTATTGATTGGTCAATATTAAGTTTAATGTTAATGGAGTTCTTATCAACAACACCACTTAGTATGGATATGGCGCCATTGATACATTCAGATAAATTGAAACTTTCTTTATTTTTCTCCGGGTGAAAGAAATTGCGTAAATCACTGATGAGTTCATTTTGTTCATCAAGCAACTGCTCAACTTTTTCAAATTGTTCATCAAAAAAAGCTTTGTCTTTATCTGATTTTTCTAAGGCTGACAATTTCATCTTGATAATACTAATACCTAGCATCATAGAGGTTAAGGGCTGTTTCCATTGATGGACTAACATTGAAATCATCTCACCCATGACTATGTGTCGGGAGTTGGATACTAATAAGTCGGTTTCTTTTTGTAAAAGCACTTCCACTTTAGTCTTTGCTCGACGAATGGTAAAGCCCCAGATAGCAATAACAGCAATAACAAAAATAGCTGATGCGACAATAAGTATCACATCCTCTTTTTGTACGCCTAAAGATACCGGTACTGAGCGCCACTTGTTTTTTATCCGGTCAATTTCAGTTTGGCCAATGTAATCTAACTCTTTATTGATAATACTAACCAGTTCCGGCCAATCCTTACGTACTGCAAAGGAAATATAGTCTTGTTGTGCAAATGCAGAACTGTTAACTTTTAAGTCCGTCATTTGATAAGAGTGTAGTAGCGGGGTGGCAGTTTCAAGATCGACGATAGCAACACTAGCCTCCCCAGCAGAAACCGCACGAAGTGTTTCCAATACACTTGGTTTAACAATTAGCTCTAACATTGGCCAGTCATCTTTGAGACGTTGGTGTGATACATAGCCATTAGTAACGGCTATTTTTTCATCAGACAATCCTTCTAAAGAGTATATTTCTTTACCGTTTAGACTGATAGTGGTATCAATAGACTTATGCTCTTGAGAGGTGATCATGACCCAGTCGCTTACCATGTATGGTTTGGTAAATAATAGCAATTCTTCTTTGTCTTTAGTTTTTATTGAAGCAGGCAGAACATCTAATGTTTTATTTTTTAACATTGAAATGGCTTGCGCTTGAGTTAGACCTTGCGCGGACTTAATGTAGATTTTTAAGTCTTGACCTATCTTTTTAATTAGGTCAGATGAGATACCTGAATGAGATCCGTCTTTATTAACAAACTCAATCGGAAACCAGTCTGGATTAACACCAATACGTACTTGATTCCAATGCTGTCGAAGCCAAACTCGCTCCTCTACACTTAATTGTAAGTGTGATAAGTGCTCATGATTTTTCGGTGTGTAAACTAGGCGATTTAGGTTGACCTTCGAATCTAACATACCAAGATTAACAAAGGTATCTAGCATGTGTTGCCAATAGGCAGTTTTCATTGAACCGATATCTGTTTGTAATGGTCTGATGAGTTTGGTTAATCCGTCAGCCTCAAGTTTTAGTTGCGCTTTGCTTAGACTAGATTGAGCATACTTATTTTTAATCAAATCAATGGTTTCATCGATATGAGTGAAAGCATACTTCCAGCCTTTCAGGCTAGCTTCACGAAAATCCCTAGCTCGAAAGCGATTGTTTTTTATTTCATTTTCGGTGGTAATTAAGATGTCGTTGTAAAACTGTAGGCCATAATCTTTTGGTCGTAGGTATGTATATTCAACATCTTGTTCAGTATTAAAGTAACCCTTATCCGTTATATAAACCGGATATGCATCTGTTTGTTTGTTAATTAAAGATCCATGATTTGGGCTGATTGGTAGGATTTGATAATCTTCAAATGATAGTCCTGCTTTCTTTAACATGGCAATAATAGCAAACTTGTTAGTTTCGCTTAACATGATTTTCTTTCCACGTAAATCACTCGCTGTCTTAATACCGGCATCTTTACGAACCATAAGCGCTAAAGGGCTCTCATGACTAATAGCGGATAGTGCGACTATCGGCATGTTTTTTGCTTTGGCGATTAGTGTATCGGCACCAGCTATTGCATAGTCAGCGTTGCTGGCCAATAGTGTGTCTATAGAATTGCTAGCGACCTTTGCTTCAAGTAGGTTAAGTTTAAGGCCATTTTCAGCATAATAACCTTTTTCAATGGCCATGTAATAGCCAGCAAATCGGAATTGATGCGCCCAGTTAAGCTGCAAAGACACTTCTTCGAAGTGATCATTTTTATTGTGACTGGCAAATACATGAACCGAAGCTACTAAAGTGGTTATAAATAAAACGAATTTTAGCAACTGGGTCATATATGACTAGTTAGATGTCAAAGTCAAAGTCCTGACCAAGCGGTCTGAGCAGGGTGGCCATTTTTGAAAGTGACACAACAGAATCGGCCTGCATTTTTTTCATCACAGAAGCCCTATGTTTTTCAACGGTGGAGGCAGAGATACCTAAATCATCGGCTAACATTTTATTACTATGCCCTTGAATCATAAAAGTAAACGCTTGTTGCTCTTTGTTGGTTAAGTCTTTGTACTTATTAATAACGTCTAAGTTTTTTTGAAAACTAGCCATTGCATTGTTTACTTTTTCAAGCAAGATCTCGGGCTTAAATGGTTTTTCAATAAAATCAGTCGCACCAAGTTTCATTGATTGAATCGACATTGGAATGGTGGCATTACCAGTGATAAAGATAGTAGGGCGTAGGTGCTCAACTTTGTTTAAGTGCTCCAATAATTCAACACCATCCATATTAGGCATTAGCACATCAGACACTAAACAACCTGGCGTGTCGTCAAGCTGATCTATATAGTCTTGTGCAGATGAGAACCCTTTGGTTTGGAAGCCACTCATTTCAAAGAAGGTAACTAAGAAATCTTTAATACTATCATCATCATCAATAATGAAAATAGTTTGATCAGTGTTTGATTGTGTAGAGTCCATTATGTGTAAAGTTTTAAAAATGTATA
>LWDU01040865.1_pt1 | contig 17292 bp, 16 predicted proteins | sample 727161 | NCBI WGS metagenome assembly LWDU01 (sample SAMN04566230, study PRJNA314399) | hydrothermal vent metagenome | isolation source: deep sea hydrothermal plume seawater | place: Mexico: Gulf of California, Guaymas Basin | collected 2004-07-11
GATCAACGACCTGTTCTCTGGTGTCGTCTGCGTGGACAAGCGGTGGCTCCTGAAGCGCCGGCATATCACCCGCGAGTACAACGTCCGGCGGCGCACCGGGGAGTTCCACCTGGTCCAAGGTGACCTGACCCCCATTGAGGTTCAGGATCCCATTGCGGATTTCAGCTACAAGCGCGCGAGCCTCGACCAGGGGAAGCGCTGGTCAGCTCGCCGGATACTTGACGACGTGCTAACCGAGCTCTTTGGGTCGGGAGGGTTCAAGGTTCGGGAACTTCCGCTCCAGGTCGACGTCGAGTCTTTCGTGATTGACGACTCAGGAGCGGGGGCCCTGGGCCGGGTTCTCTCACTGCTGCCCGGCGCCGCCGCTTACGTGGATCGTGGCGGGGTTTTGGTCGTCTACAACAACATGGACCTGAGCGAAGCCGCCGTGGTCGAAAAGATCGAATCGGCCGGAAGACGTCATTATGGCCCGAAGGCGACCAAGATAGACCGCTCCCGGATTCGCCCCGGGTCTGTGGGCTCCCTCTTCGATATGGAGATCGAGACCCGGTTCGACGCGGACGAGTCTTTTGATTCGGGGACACAGGTCCGCTCTGGGATCCCCGGAAAGCCAGGCCGCTTCATTGAGAACGTGATCCCCGTCGCGGACCCGTTCGTTACGCTCAACGGGAAGAAACTCGCCCGGGGTACCTGGCTCAAAATCGGTGACTGGCTCACCGCGACTAACGCCCAGTCAATCGAGAACGCCGACAACAACACCGCGAAGTTCCCAGACGGGTTGACGCTCGAGGACGTTCGCGAACACTACCTGACCGGGTTTCGGATTCTGCGGGACATCTTCAGCAAGTTGTCATTCTCAACCCAGTCTCCGATCTGGGACCAGCGGATCAACGCCCTGGCTCAGCACTGGCGGAAGACCTACCGAATCCTCCCTCAGCGCATGGACCTGTTGCGGACGGTCCGCGCCTACCGGGTCGCAATCATGGACCAGGAGACCGGGGTCCGAGCTGTCTCAACGGCTCACCTCGACTACGCGATCAAGCCCACCCGCCGGAACATTGCCAAGCGCGCCAACGAAAACTCCGCACTCATATACAACTACACGACCTACGCAGCCGACCTGAGCGACGCCGCGCCGGCTCCCGTCGTGGTGTCCGTGATCGACCAGGACAACGGGATTATCGGCCTGTCGTTCCGGGTGGACCCATTCGGCGCCGCGGCCATGATTGCCCCCGGGAACCTCGACACGTCCACCGTGCCCGACGCTCGAGCGGGCAAGGCGTCTGGACTCGTCTACCTGCTCTGGGAGTCCAAACTGGTCCGCCTGACGACGACCTACCGGGTCGCCGTGGTGCTGACCGTCACCCGCTCGACCCCGAACCATGACGGGCGGTTCTACAGGGTCGAGGTCGCCCCACCAGCCGCAGCCGCTTTGCTGCCCGGCGTGGGCACAATCGGCGAGACCCGCGGTGAGCCCTGGACGCTCAAGGTGGGTGCCGGAATCGACTCGGCCCGCTATGCATGGTCAGACAAGCGATCAGCGGAGATTGACGCTGCGCTTTGGGACGGGGCCGACATGCCAGCCAAGCTGCTCGTCAACGGCAAGATCCTCAAGAACATAGCCGAGGCCAACGCTGCCCGCGTCTACTCGCTGCTGCTCGACCGCTACGAGGGCAGACTAGGTGTGAGCCTTGACCCGTCCATTGAGCTCACGGGCTCCCTGGCCTCTGTCACCCACACGGTCCGTCGTGACGGCGTGGCGGTTACCGGGCTGAACCTCCCCCCACTCTCCGCCGCGCCAGACCTCTGGGCCCTCCTCCCCGACTCCGCGCGCAAAATCCTGCAACGCCAGGTGGAGCTCTAATGGACCTCGGCGATATTCAAAACAGAGGCATTTCACCGCGGCAGCACCATGACGACTCGTTCGACGTCGACCTTCGGCACGTTACCTACTCGTGCAGGCTCGAGACCACAGATCCCGAGGTCGGGAGGCGAGTCGTTGAGCCTGGATCAGTCGGCGACGACATGGGTTGGAACCTCTGGAGGGCATCCCCGGGTGAGCGCCCATGCGCCGGGTGGTCCCCAGCTTGGGCCGCCGTGGTGTCGAAGGCTGCGGCAAGTGCCTCCGGGCGCACTACAACAACCGTCGGCGGTTCGTCTACCGCGTCAATGGCGTCGCCTGACCGTGGCGACGGCTCACCAGACCTCCGATTTTTCACCAAGGAGATAAACCACCTAGACTGGCAGAGCAAGTTCCCGGTTGGCTGGACTGGGGTTATTAACTCGGGCACCAATGAGCTGGCGCAGGAAAACGTCTGGCACCCTGACTTCCTCGCCCTCGTGTCGGCCTCGCGAGGAGCGGTGGAGTTCTCTACGCGGGTTGTTGACATGCAGCACACCCATCCTACCGAGATCAACTCCCGTACGTCTGTCGGCCTCCACACCGCTCTGATCACGGAGGAGATTGTTAGCGTTAGAACGCATGGGCCCGAGTGGGGCGGGCTTCAGGGGATTTACCCACCGCTCGGTAGGTGCCTGGCCACGAATATGCACCACGACGCCGGGGCCGGCGCCGGGGGCCTAGTCTCCTTCCGGGACAACGAGCTAGGGCTGGACGCACTGCTGACGCTCTCTGGTAGGTACGGTGGCCCGTTCACCATTCCCAACCGAGACAGCTTCGTGGCGGACCGCTATCGGATTGGGGAGACCAAGGACCGGCGTCCGGTAATGCCGATGGCGCTGAGCACTAGCGCGCTTTGGCGGGGTGGATTCCGCGGACCAAATTTCACAGGGCCGCTCGAGGGCTGGGCTGACGCACCACCACCGGACTCGGAGCCATGCACGATCGCCTGGGAAGGGACTGGCTGGAGGATCTACGCAAGGACCGCGATCGTTGAGGTCTTGTCGGATCCACCCCCCCCGCCCCCTCCAGGCGAGACCCGCCCCAGGAGGCTCCCCCCTGGAGGAGGACCTGGCGGAGGGCCTGGCGGAGGGCCTGGCGGAGGACCTGGCGGAGGGCCTGGCGGAGGCGGGCCAGGCGGAGGGCCAGGTGGAGGAGGGCCAATCGGCGGAGGGGGTGGCCCAGGTCCGGGCGGCCAAGGTGGCGGCGCTGGAAACGGCCCCGAGACGCCCGACCCGCCTGAGGAGGGCTTTGACGAGTTCGGGAACCCGATAACCCTCTACGACCCTCCCGATGCGGACCCCGGGGACAGAGGAAAATGGGATCCGAGCCAAGAGGACCGCGATGCGGGGCGCAAGGGGGCCAAGCGCAGAGGTGGTGCGGACAGGCGCCCGCGCAGGCACGGAAACTCTCAGGATCAGAAGGACCGAGACGCAGGGCGGAAGGACCGACGCGGCGGGGAGACTCGGCGCGGGGTACAGGACAGATTTCGCGGTTTCCGCTTTGGGGTCTGGGGGGCGGCTCCCAAGCCGATTGACCTCGGCCCACTCGGCATCCCCGTGGGGCCCGACGGTGTCAAAGGCGTCGGTGGTAAGGGCGGCGTCCTGGGTGGCGGGAAACTCGGAGAGATCCCGGGGGGGGCTGCGATCGGGGCCGCGATCTTGGCCGGCGGGGCGTTCACTGGCGCAAACGCGGGCGCCGTGTCCGCCGCGGGTATTGCCGCCATCCTCGTGGGGACTCCCTATGATCCCCCGACTTCTCTAGTGGTCCCCCGCGCTATCTGCATGGGTGGCGGGATCGGATTCAAGGCCCAAGCTACCAACGCGGGCGCGCTGTCTACGGCTGGGCCAACGACTGACGCCCTGGTGAACGCCGTTAGCGGAGCTCCGCTCTGTGGGACATTCATGGGTTGGGGCACCGGCTCGGGGTCCTGGGACGGATTCCTGGCGGGGACTCCTCCGGGTGCACCCACGAGGACCGCAGGCGGGCACCGTGGCCACCCTGTTGTTGAGGACGGTGGCGTCGTCTTCGTTCCTGGTGGCGGGACGCTGGCGGGCCTTAACGGCGGCGGAGGTGCGTGGACGGGAAACCCTCGATACCTCGTCATGCCACCCGACTGCACCGCTATAGCCTTCTCTGATCTCGCTTACGGTGGTCTCGCGTCTGGAGCAACTGTCGGATATATCGCTGGCTCTGGGCTCTCGTTCCAACTTGTAGACGACGACGGAGCGGCGGACGCCGTCAGCATGTTATTGACCCCGGGAGAGCTCGGGGGCCTCGAGGTCGTGGCCGGGCAGCTCAAGGCCGCCACGCTGCACATCACTGGCAAGGCTACGATTGACGGCCTGCTGGACCCAACCGGGCTGGTGCTCTCCGAGCAGTCCAGCGACCCCATGAGTGGGACCATGGTCGGACTCTACGCTGGGGACACTGCTGGGGCTAACGAGCCCTTTTGGCGGCGGGACGACGGCACGATCATTGACCTGTCGGACACGTCTGCGGGCGGCGGCGCCAGGAATTCGATCCAAGGTCTTCAGGTCTGGGTGGGTCGCGAGAACACAGCGTTTGAGGACGTCATGGTGCAGCCTGGGACCTGCCGCGACCGTGACAATTCCGCGAACATCGAACTGGCTGCGGAAATCACGATCGACATTACGCTTGAGCACTCGGCCAGCACCGGGCTCCCGCAAGATGCTGGAATGGACGACGTGGGGCTGGACAACCTCGCGTCGGGAACGATCACTTGCTCGCAGACAACGACGACGATCACCGCCAGCGGCAGCGTCCACTCGTCAACCGAGGGAGACGGGCTCTGGACTCCATACCTGCCCAAGAATATCGTCACCGCCTCGACCTCGGGCACCGCCGTTACCGCCGCAGCCGGTGCCGATCTACCGGAGAGCTGCGCCGTCGGCGACCTGTTCGGAAATGACACCCTCGGCTGGTCTCAAATCTCAGCCGTTGATACCAAGCTCACCATGACCTTGATCGCCGCGCTCCCCGGCGGCGATATGACCAATGGGGCTTGGAGCATAATTCACAACGCGACGATCTGGCCTGGGACCACCGCCACGCACCGCCAGCGGGTCAGCACGATCAGCGGCAACGGCCTAACGATCACGGTTCAGAACCCGCAAACCTTGTCTGCTCTCAGCGACCTCACCATTGGCGTTCGGCTCGGGGCCGATACGGGAGGTGGCCCAATGTGGCTGGCTGTCTGGGTGGACTCGACGGGCTCTGCTCGCGTGAGTACGCAGCACGTCTGGCCTCTCTACGACGCGGGCCGAACATGGAGGCGCGTCGGGTGGGTGCTCGATCTGAGCGAGTTCGATTCAAATGACCTTTCCCCGGCAGTCTACGAAGACGCGGGACGGAGGCGGAAGGTGCTACTCGGAAAGGGTGGTGCTACCTTCACGCCGAGCGTAACAACCTCGTGGGTTCAGGGTTTGTTGACGGTTGGCGCTGGAATCCCCGCCGTCCCACGAACGGCAAGGTTCGCCCTCGCCACGCACAAGGCGACGAACGGGCACGCCTCCCAGGTCTCAGAGGTTCTGTTCCGCCGACGCGGCGAGGGCGGGAGCAGCGGGGCCTACAACGGGCGCGGGCTTTCGATCTTCATTCCTCCGGCCGGGGCCGCGAGCGTGGTCCTCGTCTCGGAAACAACGCTCGCGCAGATGGTTGGAGGCGCGGCCCAGACCCTCAAGACATACACGATTCCTGCTGGGCTTCTGTCGGCTGGCGACCAGGTTATCGTTACCGCGTGGGGAACCTTCGACCATGCCACGGAGGACGGCGAGACCGCCATTATTTGGGGCGGTGCGGGCGGGACATACCTTGACGGTCTAACGGAGGGGGTCAACGGGGAAGCATGGAAATCAACGCACATAATTTCCGTCACGGGCGCGTCAACGCAGGAATCTTACGCCGAGGGAACAAGCGAGGGCACCGGTTTTGTTGGCGTGCTGCGCGTGCGACACGCGAGCCTTACCGAGGCGATCTCAGGCACTATCGAGATTCTGCTGCGCGGCGAAAACACCGTGGGATCAGGGTCCAATGCTGTGAGCGTGCGAGGCTGGACGGTCGAGCATGTGGCCGGGGGCGAGGACGGTCACGCCTCCGTTGAGTTCGAGCTCCCCGTGGACGGGGCGGGCTACTACGACTCCAAGGACCTGGGCACGGGCACTCCCGCCGTCGCGAGCGAGACCTACGGATGGGTGGACGTCCTCGGATTCAACCCGGTTCCGACCAAGGCATAGCAGCGGATCTCCATAGAAAACCCTCAAGGACAGGCAACGCTCTACCGATAGGACGGAGGCGCCGGGTGTACCACCACCCGACGCCACCTAACCACCCACACGTAGGAGCGTGCAGATGGCTGGTCGAAATCGTACCCCCCCCCCCCCCCCCCGCCTATACCTCGTCGAGGCTGTCCGCGAGAGACTCGCGGCCGGCTACTACGAGGGCCCGGCAGTGCTCGAGGCCACCTCCCAGGCATTGCTCAACCGCCAGAGGTGCTAAGACTTAGGGGGGGAAGGTGTAACCGGAGCATTATGAGCGGCCCACACAACGACGTCCGAATATCCCTCCAGGCTCTAGAGGGCCTCCAAATGGCTCTCTCGGAGGCGCTAAACAGGAAGGGAGCGGCACCCGTGGCCGTGTCGTTTGCTGAGGTTGCCCGCCGTTACGTCGAGTTCAGACGCTCTGACGGAAGCACTGCCCCCGGGACTGTCCTCAGAATCTCCCACGCCATGGATAGGGTCCTGGATGCGCTTGGGGCTCGCGCAGTAAGTGAGGCGTCTATCACTGACGTCCAGGACCAGCTCCGCCGCGAGCTCGCCCCCGTGACGACTAATCTCTACATGGGGTTCGCGGGGAGGGCGTGGAGGTGGGCCGCGAAGCGCGACCTGGTTGACTCCGCGTGGCCAGACGTCGAGCGTGTCCGGCACATTGAAACCCTCCTGAGGCCCTGCACCCACGCGGAGACGACGGAGATCCTGGAGGCGATGCTGACCTACGGAGACGGGAGATATTATCCCTACTTCGCCCTCGTCACCGATATGGGAAGCCGCAGCACCGAAACGTGCTCTATCGTCGAGCGGGACGTCGACCGGGACCGGAACACGATCAGGCTCCGTATCACCAAGACGAGGAGCAGGACCGTGCACGTTGACCCGGAGGTGATCGAGTTGCTCCCCAGGCGGGAGGGCCTGGACGACAATATCTTCATGCGGGTCCACGGCGGCCCATTCAACCGACACACCGTCAAGTCGGCGTGGAACGCTGTGATGCGGAAGCTCGGGTGGGAGAGGCTCCCGATCACATGCCACTCGTTACGGGGGACATGGATCACAGACTCGCTGCGGTTGGGCGTCCCGATCACCCAGTCCATGCGCCACACCGGACACAGGACGACCAAAATCCATATCGACTACCAGCGAAATGCCCCAGACCAGCGCATGGCGCAAGTCGCTGCGACCGTTAGGCGCTCGCGCCCGCGGCTCCCACACCTCTACACTGTTGCGACGCGTAGGTGTGGGGAGGGCGGGTTAGAATCCGTGACAATTCAAGAAACTCAGAAGGAGGCCATGGGGCTCACCCGATCTCGATGCTCTGCGAGAGAGACGCACACACCGCTGCAAGACCGTGACTTATGCGGACTTGCACCCCCACAGGATACCAGCGCGCGGACTCTAGTAGCCCGCCTGGGTCTTGAGGGGGAGGACGTGAGAGAGGCCCTCGGGGCTCTCGTGCGTGATCCTGCTCTCAGAGCGTTGCTGCTCGAGCTCACCAAGCAAGACGATTAGATCCGGAAGAACAAACGCCCGACGTGAACCGGGCGTGAGTCAGAGGGAAGCCCCTCTCAGCGCTCAACAAGCGTTGACTCTACTCTACGGACACGACGAGTTTGATGCCGCAAGTGCAACAGTCGCAAGGGGGCCCCAGCGAACAAGGCCGCGCTTTGTTAACCGTGTTGCCGCAAGCACTTAGGGAGACCCGATTGTTATACTGTGCGGGAGAAGAGGAACGACAAACAAAGACCTGGGCGCGGATCACTCCAGCAAGAGGCACCGCGCCCAGGTCGCCAAAGTGGCGAGACTCACGCTAGCACCGGCTCTAGCCGGCTGTCAACGCTCGCCACGGGGACACACCGTGGTACATCCGCTCGTTGAGCAGACCAAGCAGGGCCAAGCCCGTTACACCAGGCGCGAGTTGGCGCCATTCCTGGGCATTGGCCAGTCGACGCTTGACAAGCACATTGCCGCCCGACTCATTGCCTACGACCTGTGGGAAGGCGCCTCGCGCTGGTTCTCCCGGGCCGAGGTGATCCGGTTCCTGGCTGAGCATCACCTGGCCCCGCCGGCCCCGCGGCCGAAGCGTCCTCGAGTTGCGAAGCCCAAGAGGAATGGGGCTAAGTGAGCGAGCTCACCATAGAGATGGGCTGGGTTTCGACGGGGACTCGCGGAGGGTTTGACGCGCGCTTCATTATCGCTGCTGACGTCTACCTCACTCCAGTCAGCGCCGCCCGGGAGTGTGTGCGCGAGCTCGCCAACCAGGGACTCAAAGACGTCTCTGAGGTGTGGGTTGGGAGGCTCACTGCATCCTCTATCCCCTCAGACGACCCCGATAGGGCCGACGTGGTCTTCACGGTGAGCGGGATCCGATCGGTGGTGGGGCGGTGAGGATCCGGCGAGTTCCCAACTCCATGGTGCGGGGTATCTCGGCTTCTTCGGTGGTGAACCGATGAGCAGGCGCCTGGCGTCTAAGCGCGACCGCTATGCGCTGAGTGCGGCGAGCGACCACAAGTGCTCCCTGTGCAGATCAACGCTCACCGAAGGCTGGCACGCGGACCACATCATTCCGTGGTCCGTGTCGAGCAGAACAAACGTCCATGAAATGCAGGCGCTCTGCGCTGGCTGCAATCTAAAAAAAGGCGCCAAAATGTCCCGCCATCCCCTCCGTTCGTTCCAGAAGAAGCTCGTCGATATCGCACGAGGTATCGCCGCAGGGAACGGACCTCGGGTCGTGACCGCGGACGTCACGCCCGGCGGCGGGAAGACGCGGGGGGCCGGGGAGTTCGCACGGGCGTTAGTGAAGGCTGGTTACGCGGACAGGGTTGTCTGGCTCTCTTCGAGTTGCGCCCTCGTTGAGCAGGCTGCCAACGCGGTTCCTGGGTGGGGACTGCGCACAAACACGAACGAACTGCCGCTGGTAAAGGATCCACGGGTTGAGATTGGTTATGTCGGGACCTACCAGTCCCTTGTCGCCCACGAGCGTTTGCACGTGGACCACGCCAAGGCTCACCGTGTTGTCTTGGTCGCGGACGAGTTTCACCACCTCGCGCTGAGCAGCGATGGCGAGCGCGGAGTGTGGGCCAGGGCTGTCGAGCGCCTGTCAGATCACGCCGTCGCGGTGCTCGCCATGAGCGGCACTCCATATAGGCATGGGGACCAGCGCATTCTCTTTGTCAACTACCCGAACGGGTCGCCAGAACCAGCGACGGTTGTCTACTCCAGAACGGACGCGCTCGACGAAGGTGCCAAACTCAAGATTCTCCCCGAGTGGGTAGACGGCGGGACCGATTGGGTTGACGAAAGAACGGGAGAGAATTTCGACACTCGCACAGAGAACCCCGACGAGAGAGTCAAGCAAGTTATTACATGGAAGTTGACGGGCTTCCTCGGGTTCGTAGACCAGGCCATTGACAAAGGCATACGCCACTGGCTCTCCCACAGGGCCAACAACCCTAGGGCTCAGTGCATCGTCGTTACCCGAGACCAAGCCGTCGCTGGTCACGTCTTTGATCGGCTGTCGCAGAGGTCAGCGTTCAGGTCCGGCCTCGCAATATCAAACGCCCCTAGCTCTCGGAAAGAGATCCGAGATTTCCGAGAGCGGAGAACGGACTTACTCGTCACAGTCGGAATGGCCTACGAGGGCCTTGACGCTCCCTCAACAACCCACGTGATTTGCTTTCGCGGGTTCACGAGTGCTCCCTGGCTCGAGCAGTGTGCCGACAGGGCCACCCGCATTGACCATGGGAACCCAGCCAAGCACGCAGCTTGGCTTTTCCTTCCCGGGACCCCCGACACGCGAGAGGCGTGGCAAGCCATTGAGTCGGCGCAGCGCCAGTACGACGCGCAAGAACTGGAGCGCAAGACGCGCGAGTCCGGCGAGCGGGGCCCGTCTGAGGGTGGACTCTACTTGGTTGGGGCAAAGGTTGACGGCTCCGACTTGCTGGTGAGAGCCGAGTTGGTTCGGGACCGATATCCATGGGCCGAGGTGCTCAGCGACAAAGAGGCGGCCGCGCTGGCCGACGACGTCAACTGGTCCACGGGAACCAGAGAGCCGGAACCTGTCTACGACCCCAATGAGGAAAAGAACCTGCGCAAGTCCATCCAGCGCAAGGCAAACCAAATGGACTATAGGAACGATCTCGAGAGCGGGACAACCAACAAGTCGATTATTCGGCGGTTTGGCCGACCGAGGGGTGAGATGGGCTTGACCATGCTCAGGCAGGTCAACGCTTGGCTGGATCAGATCGCGTGAGGGTCTACGACGTCACAGTGACGGAGGGCGATCCACTCGGCATGCCTCCCGAGGGAAGCCCTGAGTGGGTTTTGGTAAAGGTTCGATCCTTGCGCGCCCACGCAGCCCAGTCTCAATATGACGCCGAGCGCGCCGCGCGGTCCGGTCGCTGGCTTCGTGACCACCCAGAGTCGTGGGGTGAGCACGCCACCTGGGAAGGGTTCACGCAGTCCGTTTGTGAAGTCAGCGCCTCGTGGGTTGACTTCCTCATTGAGAACGAGCCCGCAATCTCAGGCAAGGCATGGAGCGACGCTCGCCGGGACTACGCGGCGGCTGTTGAGGAGATACCAGCAGCGCGGGGTCGTGGAAGGCCCAAGGGCAGCGAGGATTTAATGGGAGACTCTCCCATTAAATCCGGCGGCAACTCCAACCGCGCAGACCGCGTAATCGCCCGCCTCAAGCGAGAGCGCGCCAAGGGCGACGCCCTGGCGGGTGAGCAGCTCGGGCGAATCGCCAGCGGCGAGGCGTCCCCGAGCGCTGTCGCGCTAGATCGAGGCTGGAGGAAGGCGCGTTGGTCTGCGCCCGTTGATGTTGACGGGCTGGCCGCCGCCCTTCTGAGGCGTCTATCCCCGGACGACATCTCACGCCTTGCTGACCTGATTGCCGCGGGTGTCGCGTGAGCCTCCGCGGCCGAAAGGGCCTGAACGAGTTTGTTGAACGAGTTTGGTTTGAGAAGTGGTTGGAGGCCGGCGGCATCCCGGTCTCCTCTGAGGTGATTGAGTTTGCTGTCCCCCCGAAGAGTGGTTGGAACCTCTTCGGGGGTCAGCAACCTTGGGAGAGACGATGACTAAGAGACCCACCAATCGTTACTCACGGCTCAGCCTCGCGGCTTACTCACGCGGGCTCGTCGTGCGCGAGCTAGGGGCTTCGGCCGGATTTGTCCGCTGCGGGTGCGGCTGGACCGGCTGCCGTGCAGCTCTCGCCCCTGACGCTCGTTGCCCTCGCTGCCTCACTGGCTCGAGGCTTGCCGAATCCACGGTCCGAATTTACCGGGAGGTGTTGGCGTGAGCGCTCGTGAACTCTCTGATCTCGCCCAGGCAATGGGCCTCGACGCCGTCCCTGTGATCCGCGATTACCACCGAGACACCGTGTGGCGCGCTGGCGAGCTCACGGGCGCAGCGCGGGAGCACGCTCGGATATACGCCGTCGGCCCTACCGACGACGGCGACGCTGCGCCGGCCGAGCTGGTCGAGCATTACCTGGGCGACGTTGACGCGGCAGACGGCCACAGGATTCACGGGGGGCGCGTCATGGCGCGCAACCTCCCAATGGCGGCCAATCTCGCCGCAACGTGTCGCGCTTACGTGACCGCCGGGAAGGGCTCTCTACGGGCCGCCCTCGACAACGCCCAGGCCCTGCTGACTTCGTCCCTGATACAGGAGAAGAGCAAGAAGAAAGAGAAGCAAGAGAAGCAAGAAGAGGCGAGCGTATGACGCAAGAGGTTCTGCTGATCGCGGAGCAGTGGCCTGTCGTCCAGTTGCCGACGGCACTCCTTGGGGACGATTCGGTCAAGCCGGGAGCGGCCAAACTGACCTACGCATACCTCGTCCTGTGGGGCCGCGGTAACGGGAAGGTCTGGGTTGGGCGGCAGAAGCTCGCCGACGCGGTTGGGATCAAGCGACAAGCTCTATACAACCACCTGGCTGCCCTCGAGCGCTCCGGGTGGATTCTCCGAGGGCACGACGGGACCCGAAACGTCATCACGGTTCTCCGCGAGAGCACAGTCCAGAAATGTGGAGTCCCCCAGTCCAGAAATGTGGACGAGATACTCCACCTGAGTGGAGTCGACCAGTCCACTCAAGTGGACACAGAAGTAGAAGAAGTGAAAGAGAAGGAGAAGGAGAAGCCTTCCCCCCTTCGTCTTTCCATTTGTCTGGGGCTGCTCTCGTCTGAGGCCCACCCAGACGCGGGCCGAGTGACGAAGAAGCTCCGGTCCCTCTCCGTCTCGGCGCAGCGCGGCAGCGGGTTGAGCTCGGCGCAACTGTGTATGGCCGCAGAAATGGCCGCAGAGGTCGCCGAGTGGAATCGGCCACAGGGCCAGAACGGCGTCATGCCTGAGTGGTCGAGCCGGGCTAAGGCCGTCATCGCCGCAGCCCAGTACGTCCAATCTCTGAGGGAGACCGCGTGACCCGCTACACCGTGATTATTCAGCCCGCCTCCTACGAAGTGATCACCGAGGCAGACAGCGCAGCGGCGGCGGCTCGTCGGGCCCACGCAGCCCGCGCCGCAGCCGGCCTCGACACGCTTAGCGACCGGGTTACGCGTGTCGAGTGGGGCGAGGGTGACTCGAGGGACTCGGCCAATGTCGAGGGGTTCTGCGTCGAGTGCAGCGGGGCCCTCCTGAGTCGCGAGCTGGCAGACGGGAGCCTTGACGAATCAGATTACGTAATCGACCAGGGCGGGGACCTCGTCTGCGGGAATTGCGCGGAAGTGGGCGGCTCTGCTGATTCAGCCGCTGGCTACGACTACGTGGCCGATGACCTGGCATTCGACGCAAGCAGGGAGCGCAACGCATGATCCGCTACGCCGATCTCCCGATAGATGCCATTCGCTGCCTCGAGTCGGGCCTGCCGTCCCTCGCTGCCGTTGCCTGGCTCCGTGCCCACCCTGAGTCTGACCGCACCCACGCTAGCGTCACGAGTCGCATGACAGTCCTCCACACCCGGGTCGAGGAAGCCTATGTGGAGGGGGACGAGTGAGTAGGCAACTCCCCGTCGCCCAGGCCGAACAACGCAGCAACTCCGCTGCCCCCTCTCCCCCGTCCACCATCCCGAGTGGGGGCACTGGGGGAGAGGTTTCTACACGCGGCAGTTCCGCCGCATCCCTCCCCGTCGCCGTGTCTGTCTTGGTTGACGGGGAGGGCCCTACACCAGCAGAGGGCGAGGGCGAGCAATGAGCTTCCCGAAACTAAGCGCCCTCTGGGTTGGCGTGCCTGACTCTCCGTCGGTCCGCTGCAACGTGGACGGCTGCCGTGCCCGTCCTCCCTACAAGGTCCACGACGAGCACGGGCGTTTTTATTTGGCCTGCAAGCACCACGCAGAGCAGGCGGCCGGACGAATCCAAACAAGAGTTGACGAAGTCAAGCAAGAGAATGGGAGACCGAGTGAGGATTATCAGACTAGAGGCCGAGAACGTGAAGCGCCTGCGGTGCGTGGAGATCGAGCCGAACGGGGCCCCCGTCGTGCAGATAACCGGGCGAAACGCCCAGGGTAAGACGTCGGTCCTGGATTCGATCTGGATGGCACTCGGCGGGGGACGGGCAGCGAAGCACACCGGACGACCAATCCGCGACGGCGAGCGCCGCGCCTCGGTTACCCTCGACCTCGGGGAGCTCACGGTATCCCGGTCCTGGACGACAAAGGGGACGAGACTCCACGTCGAGGCGGCCGACGGCTCCCATGTGACCAGCCCCCAGAAGCTCCTAGACTCTCTCGTTGGGTCGCTCAGCTTCGACCCGCTGGCATTCGCCGGCCTCCCCGCGAGGAAGCAACGTGAGACGCTCCTCGATCTGGTGGTGCTGCCCTTCGACGTGGCCGAGGTCGACAAGTGCAGAGCAGACCTCTACGAGGAGCGCCGAGAGGTCAACCGGGCGATCAAGGACCTAGAGGCCCGGCTTGACGCCATGCCGAGACCTCTGGGCGTCACGTCCACCGAGTTGGTGAGCCCCGCCGACCTCCTGGAGGAGCTCGAGGCGGCCCGAGGAAAGCACGACGCTGCCGAGGCGGCCAGGTCTGAGGCACGGGACGCAGAGGCGTCTCTTTTCCGCTGCTCTGAGGAGGTCGCCCGCTTGCGCCGTGATCTCGTCGAGGCCGAGTGCGCCCTGAGCGCGTTTCGGGCTGACGCGGAGGAGCTCGGGGACGTCGCCGACGCTCTCTCTGTGGATCTCCCCGACGTAGACGCCGCTCGATCCCGTCTCTCTGACGTCGAGTCCACGAACACAGTCATTAGGCAGGCAGCCGATTACAAGGCCGCCTCCGCGAGCCTGAAGCGAGGGAACAAGAAGGCCGACGACCTCACCAAGAAGCTCGAGGAGCTCGACGCCACTAAGGCTCAGGGACTGAGGGAGGCCAAGATGCCGATCAGCGGCCTGGGCTTCGACGCCGACGGCGTGACCTACAAGGGAGTGCCCTTCGGCCAGGCCAGCGCGGCCGAACGCCTCCGGGTGTCCATGGCTATGGCTATGGCCCTCAACCCCAAGCTGAGAGTGATCCGGATCACGGAGGGCTCGCTGCTCGACTCTGAGAACCTCGCGATCATCGAGCGAATGGCCGAGGCCAACGACTTCCAGGTCTGGCTCGAGGTGGTCCGAGAGGACGGAGCCGTGGGTGTCGTGATTGAGGACGGTTCCGTCGTGGCCGTAGATGGGGTTGCCGTCTGATGGCTAGAAAAACCAGAACGGTAACCAGAACGGCAAAGGCGCCAGCGGCGAAGAAGCCGGCCAAGAAGGTCACCAAGAAGCCGGCTGCGAAGACTCCACCCAATCCCGCCCCACTCGACCCCATGCGTATCTGGGACGAGGTCTGCGTGACGGACCCGACCCACATAGAGGCCACCTGGGAGGGCGACAACTTCACGACGGTTCGCCCCACGAGGAAACTTCAGAGGGCTACCGAGTTGTGGGGCCCCCAGGGAGACAAGTGGGGCGCCACGGTGACATACGAGAGGGTTGACATACCCGCGCAGCGGCGCGTGGTGGCGATCGTCGCCGAGGTCTCTCTCTGGTACCCGGGCGGCCGGATCGAGAACGTCCGCGCCGGGGCCTACCTGATCAACCTCTCGGGCACCGTCAACCTGAACGCCTGGAAGTCCTCGAGGACCATGGCAATAGGGAAGGCCCTCGGTCAGCTCGGGTTCAACTCGGACCTGGCTCTTGGTGAGGCCAACGTGCCACCCGACGTCCGGGTTGCCGCGGCGAGGCTCCCCGACGCACCAGTTGACGCGGAGGCCCCATGGAACGAGCCCGAGCGCGCCCGACAACACCAGGCCGCTCGAGCTCGCCGGCCAGAAGCCGCCCCCTCACCGGCCCCAAGTCACTACGTAGACGTCGCGGATCTCCCCTTTTGACTCTCCCAAACGGTCAGGCGGCAGGCGCGGAGGTCTTTTCTCCCTTTCCCTCCTCTCTAGGTTTTTCTGCGCTGTTCCTCCCCTTCAGTGCTACGTCGGCCAGAAGATCGTCAGGTGCCCCCAGTGCAGCCAGGTTCTTTTCGCCGGTACGGCCTGCTGGCTGTGTCCCCAGTTACCGGGCCAGGCATGACCGCCTGGGAAGTGATCGTCGGCGACGTGCTAGAGCAGATCGCCACGCTGCCGGACGGGTCCGTGCAATGCTGTGTCACATCGCCGCCCTACTGGGGTTTGCGTCAATACTTGGACGCAGACGACCCGAAACAAGCCGTGATGATCGGATTGGAGCCAACCCTCGCAGAACACTTGGCGCGAATCGTCGAGGTGTTCCGAGAGGTGCGGCGGGTGTTGAGGGATGACGGTGTGTGTTGGCTGAACTATGGAGATGCCTACGCGGGCGGCGGCGACAGGAAGACGAAACGAGACAGTCCGGGCGGCGTGTTTCAGGACTCCCACTATCAACCACGGTCAGGTGAGGGGCTCAAGCCACCGCCGAGCCTCGCAGCAAAGCAACGCCTGCTCATGCCCGCCCGTGTCGCCCTCGCCCTGCAAGACGACGGCTGGTGGGTTCGCAGCGAGATTGTCTGGGCAAAGGGCGTCTCGTTCTGCCCTACCTACTCGGGCTCGTGTATGCCCTCGAGCGTGCGGGACCGGCCAACCGACTCGCACGAGATGATGTACCTGCTGTCGAAGGCGCCGAGGTATTTCTACGACGGGGACGCTGTGCGTGAAGAAAGTATCTGCGCCGACCGCTCTAAGGACACCCCCGGAACCCGAGGCAACCAACCTGCCAGCGCCGAGCGTGCCTGCCGAGACTCGTCGGGGGGCATCGGATACTCGTCTGCTGGCCGCAACCTAAGAACCGTTTGGTGCATAAATCCGCGCGGATACAAGGAGGCGCACTTCGCCACCTTCCCGCCCGCCCTCGTCGAGCCCTGCGTCAAGGCGGGCACGTCAGAGCGGGGGGCGTGCTCGGAGTGCGGGGCGCCTTGGCGGCGGGTGGTTGAGAAGGGCGAGCCGGTTTACACCAGGGGCAGCAACCGCACGGGCGCCGACGTGCGGGACACCAGAGATAAGGGCTGGAATTCCGAAGGCGGATACGTCGACGGGTGCTCGATCCCACGCACCACCATTGGCTGGGAGCCTACCTGCCCCCACACCGACGCACCCACCGTGCCCTGCGTGGTGCTCGACCCTTTCAGCGGCAGCGGCACCACTGGCGCCGTCGCTGTCCGCCTGGGCCGCAGCTACGTCGGGATCGAGCTGAACCCCGAATACGCCAAACTCAGCCGCAAGCGGATCGGGCGGGCCGCAGCCGACGTGGGCCATGGCGGCACCGTCACCGCTGACGAGGACGAGCGCGCGGCGCAGCTAGGACTGTGGGTATGAGCACTGCCCTCGTCGCCGAGCCCCGCGGGGCTGCCCGATTCAAGACGATCCAACGTATCACGCCCCGCGCGTATCTCTGGCTTCTGAAGCACGATCCCAACCTTCAACAAGGTCGCCCAGGAGGTAATCGACGCGACGGCACCCACCCGACCAATACCCTTCAAGGATCACGCATGTCGGTTGTGTTCGGTAGGCTCACAAGCGTGTTTCCTAGCGTCCCGGTGCTTGTCAGGGCTCCCGGGGCGCGCTCTTGTACGAGCACGTCACGGGTGGGACTGGAGGACACACTCGCAGGAGGG
>LWDU01039781.1_pt1 | contig 17280 bp, 13 predicted proteins | sample 727161 | NCBI WGS metagenome assembly LWDU01 (sample SAMN04566230, study PRJNA314399) | hydrothermal vent metagenome | isolation source: deep sea hydrothermal plume seawater | place: Mexico: Gulf of California, Guaymas Basin | collected 2004-07-11
CAGACCCCATCATCCCTTTGGCTACGGACCTCCCCCCCGAAGCCCTAGCCCTGCTCCCTGCAGAAGAAACAATCCGCCTTTCCATCACCACCGATATCAAACTCGACGGCCTCTACGGCTCCGCTTGGCTCCTGGCCACCGACCAACGCCTGCTCGCCTTTAGCCCCGACGACGGTGGCCCGCCGGATATCGTCGACTTGGCCCTGGCCGAAGTCGAAAGCCTCGAAATCCAGGACCTTTACGGCAGCGGCGCGCTCAAGGCCCGCACGAAAACCACCGGCCAGACCATCGCTCTGTTCTCCAAGACCCTCAACGCGAAATTCGCCCCGCTGCCGGAAGCGTTGGAAAAACTCGTCCGCCAAGCCCGACCGATAGACGACGACGAAAACATTCTGCGCGGCCGCCTTGACCGCGCTTATCTGAAACGCCGTTGCGAACGTTGCGGCCAGGTCATCCCGCACCGCATGGGCGTCTGCCCGAGTTGCCTCGAAAGCAGCAAACTGCTCAATCGCTTCCTCGCCTACTCGTTGCCCTACTGGCCCTTGGCCGTCACCAGCCTGGCGATCCTGCTCGTAGGCACTTTTATCGGCCTGACGCCACCGCTGCTCTTGCGGACTTTGATCGACGATGTCTTGGGCCCTGCCGCCACCGGAGCAGCCAATGCCATATCGCTACCGCTCTTGGGGCCGACGTCCGCTTCCGGCGCCCTCGCCTATCTAGTTCTAGGCTTACTGCTGATCAATGTCTCGCGCAATATCCTCGGCGCCGTCCGCTCCTATCTCCTGGCCCGTCTTGGCGAGCAAATCACCTTCGATATGCGCCGCCAAGTCTACCGGCATCTGCACCGACTTTCGCTCAATTTCTATAACGACCGCGATACCGGCCGCATCATGGCCAGCGTCACCCACGACGTGGGCCGACTACAGGATTTTCTCAGCGACGGCCTGCAAGAGACGATCCGCAACATCTTAACCATTCTCATTATCTGTTCACTGCTATTCTACCTCAATGCCGACCTAGCCATCTACGTGTTGTTGCCAACGCCCCTGATCGTGCTGGTGACGATCCACTTCGGTAAACGCCTACACCGCATCTACACGCCACTTTGGCGTCGTTGGGCTGGGATCAGCGCGCTCTTGGCCGACGTGATCCCCGGCGTGCGCGTGGTCAAAGCCTTTGCACAAGAACACCGCGAGGTAGATAAGTTCGAAAGCCGCAGCAAGGACCTGCTGCAAGGCGAGTTGCGCGCCGCCCGCACCCGCAGTCTCTTCAGCCCGCTGATGTCCTTCCTGACCTCGTTGGGCACACTGATCATCTGGTGGGTCGGCGGCAACAAGGTCCTCGGCCAGAGTATGAGCCTAGGCGAATTTGTCGCCTTTACCGGTTATATGTGGCAATTCTACGGCCCCGTCGAAAGCCTCTGCCGCCTCAACCACCGTTTCCAGCGCGCCGCCACCTCAGCAGAGCGTGTCTTTGAGGTGCTCGACAGCCAGCCCGATGTAGACGACGCACCCGACGCCAAGCAATTGCCGTCAATAAACGGCCACGTCGAATTCCGCAATGTGAGCTTCGCCTACGAACCGGGCAAACCGGTGATAGAAAATCTCAGTTTCACCGTCGAACCGGGGGAGATGATCGGTCTGGCCGGTCATTCGGGCGCGGGCAAATCGACGTTGATCAACCTGATCTGCCGTTTCTACGAGATCGACGAGGGCTCCATTCTAGTCGACGGCCACGATATCCGCGAGGTCCAGTTGCGCAGTCTGCGCGACCAGGTCGGGGTGGTACTCCAGGAGCCCTTCCTCTTCAATGGCTCGGTTGCCGACAATATCGCCTACGGCAAACCCGAGGCCTCCCTAAACGAAATCATCGCCGCCGCCATGGCCGCCAATGCGCACGATTTTATTTGCGGCCTGCCCGACGGCTACGACTCGATCGTCGGCGAACGCGCCGTGCGCCTTTCTGGTGGCGAACGCCAACGACTTTCCATCGCCCGTGCCATCTTGCGTGACCCGCGCGTGCTGATCCTCGACGAAGCCACCGCCAGCATGGACACCGAAACCGAGGCTCAGATCCAGGAAGCGCTCGCGCGCCTGGTCAAGGGTCGCACCACCTTCGCCATCGCCCACCGCCTCTCAACGCTGCGCAACGCCGGCCGGCTCTTTATAATCGAGAAAGGCCGCCTCGAAGAAATGGGCACGCATGACGAGTTGGTCGCCCTCGACGGCATCTACGCCCGGCTGGTGCATATGCAGACCGAGATGGGCCGCATCCGAGCCTTGTGATCCTGTGATTATGGAAAATCCCTATAAACTAACCGACGAACTGAACCTGCTCGACGCGACAACTACGCGCCTCTATCACGACGATTTTGACGACTTGGTATTGGAAGTCGCAGGCCGAGACCCCGAGCGCGGAATCCTGGTGGTGCGCTGTTTCCCGATATCGGCCGGCGACCGCTTTATCGCTCTGCGCACCTGTAAAGAAAAAGAGCTAGGTATTGTCGAGGATCTCGCGGCACTAGATCCCGACAGCCGCAACGCCCTCGCCAACGCGCTCGCACGCGCTTACTTTCGCCCGCAAATCACTGCCGTCTACGCCATCACCGAAGAACACCACATTCCCCGTTGGCAAGTCGACACCGACCGCGGCCCCCGCACCTTCGAGATCCGTTCCAGCCGCCGCGATATCCGCGTGCTGTCCCAAGGCCGGGTACTCATCCGCGACGCCGACGGCAACCAATACGAGATTCCCAACTACCACCGCTTGGATGTTGACAGCCGGGCATTGGTCGAAGACCAAGTTTAACCCCCGTTACGCCCTTAAAGCCACACCACCTGCCCCGGCCCTAAGATCTGAAGCTTTTCCCCCTTCTTACCCAACCGCACACTTGGAAAAACCTGCTTGGCCGCGGTCAAAGCGGCTTGTCCCTTGCCAACACCACAATGCACCAACACCAACGTGCTCACGCCCGACTCCTGTGCCACCTGCGCCGCATCCTGGGGCCGCGAGTGCAGAGAACGCATCAGATCTGGGATCTCCGCATCGGCCGATGCAGCCGCCTCGTGCACCAATACATCACAGTCTTTGGCGAAAAGCGGCAGCCCCTGATGATAAAAGGTGTCGCCGCTGAAGACCACACTGCCACCGGTCGCCGGATCGGTAAAGCGATAACAACGCGCGTCGAGCGGGTGAAAAGAGCGTCCTACCTCGATTTCCAGACCCGCCAACTCCAGTTTGTCGCCCGGATACACCAGTTCCACCTCGTGCGGAGGCACACACTGCGGATAGCGCTCGACCTGCAACAACGCACCAGCCCCGTCGCAGACCGCACCGAGATCTAACGGACCATAAAGCTTGAGCGGGTCCGCCTCCGGACGTTTTTTTGCCCGATGCATATTGGCGAAGAACAACCCCGGCAAACCCAACGTGTGGTCCTGGTGGCAATGCGTGAAGAACACATAATCGACATCCGTAGGCTGCGCGCCATGGGTCTGCATATTCACCGCCGCGTTCCAACCCGTGTCGATCAGGATTCGACCATTGACCAGATAACAAGCCGTGTCCTCTCCATCGCCCGGCCAGGCCGAGGAGACTCCGAGAAAAAGCACTTCCAAGGCCATGCAACTCTCCTTTGACTAAAAGCCATTCTACCATCGCATGGCAAAATAGCTCAAAGCTGCTTTACGCCATTCCCAAATGTTGCTCGAATAACCGATAAGCCAGCTCGCGCATCGCATCCGGGAAGTCATGCTCGCAATCCGGATGCTCGACCGCCAACGCATCTTGTGCCCCATAGAGCGCAAAGACCCGCGCCGCCGCCGCCGCGATCCGGTCGACGCTCTGCCACTTGAAATTCGCATCGCGCAAAGGCGCCACTGCCAAAAATGGGCGCGGGGCCAGCGCCGCCACCATATCGTGGAAATCAAAGGGGATGTCCGCGAGCGCATAATGTAAAAGCTTCGGCATATAACGATCGGAAGCCCACCCATTAATATCCCCGTCCTTGTAGTCTTGATACGAATCAAAACCGCAACAGGAAACCACCGCCTTGATCCGCAGATCGAATACCGCGGTATAAATCGAATTGTGCCCACCCAACGAATGTCCGATCGAGCCAAAACCACCCGCCGCCACGCAATCCATCTCCTCCAGTAAATCCAAGCCACGCATATTGTCCCAGATCGCCTTCATAGTAGCGCTCTCATAACCGAGCGCGCGCCAGTCCGGCTGGTAATTGGCCAGCAAAGGATATGAAGGCGCCAAGGTAACAAAACCGCGTGCGGCCAATTCGCTGGCATAGCTGCGATTCGGTTTTTCGCTGAGTCCGACGACGACCTTGTGCCCCTCGGTATTACTCGTCGGATGCGGGCAGATTACCGCCGGAAAACGACCTTCCCCTTTGGGAACTAGCAAAAACGCCGGCACCCGCCCGCCCGGCTCCGCCGAATAGGAAAGCAACTGCCGTACATAGCTCCCACAATCCACCTCCTCCTCCACCTCCACTTCTAACGCACAGCGCTTTTGCTCCCCCGGCAACGACCCCATAACCCCTTGCATCGCCGCCAATACCCGCGTGCGTTTTTCCTCCCAATCCGCTAGCGATGCTACTGCCAGTGGCTCACCTTCTCTGTCGACAAGCTGATTCATAAAATAGACCTAACAAAACAACAGATTTTAGCAGACAATTACAAAGCCTCTGGCTTTCCGAGCCCTTTAAGGTGTTTGGCCAGCGGAGGGAGTGGCCGCGGCGCCCTACTCCGGCAACACGCGCCGCCGGGCCACAAACCCCAACTCCGCTTCAATCCGCGAAACATCATACACCGCATTTCGCTCATGTCCCGCCCGTTCGTAATGACTCATATCGATCGCATCTGCATCCGCCCCGTACCAGACCCGCATCAACTCCGGCACCGAACACGCCACAGCAGCCTGTGGCGCCACAGCGTTTAGTATCCGCACCCCCGGCTTATGCGCACTTTCCGCCGCCAGACGAAAACACCGTACCGCATCGCTCAAATACATGCATGAGATCGCCCCCATCCCCCATTGGCCCACCGGCCCCGGTTGCCGCGGCTCAGCCACCCGATCCTCGGGCCAAACCGAAGACAAGCGGATATTGATGATGTCCAAATGATCGTTCTGCCGCGCTAGATAGCGCGTCGTCTCTTCCATCATATATTTTGAGAAACCGTAACCGTCACGGTCCAAACACGGATGCTCGTCCGACATCGGTAGTTCGCACGGGCGAAAATGCACCGACTGCATGCCAACCGCCGCAATCGACGAAGCCAGGGTGAATTTCTTGCAGCCCCGGTCGGCCATATAGCGCAACAAACCGTAGCTACCCATCACATTGACCCGCATCAAATCAGCTTCGGTGCCAGCACCCGTCACCGCGGCCAAATGCACCAAGGCGTCGAAATGCCACCGATCCAGCTGTTGTAAGTCCTCGGCCCGCGAAAAATCACCGCCGAGCGACGTCACCCCTGCGACCTCGGTCGGCTGACGCGACAGGCAAACTACTTCGTGCTCCGCCGACATATCCTCGGCCAGCGCCCGACCGATAAAACCGCTCGTGCCCGTAATCAACACTTTCATTTCAACCTCCCAGTGGAGCGATCCGCTCCCGTCCTAAGCCTTCGGGGCGCACAAAATCCTTATAACGGACCAGTATTTCCACTCCGTTCACACTGCGAGCGAAACCCGCCCGTGAGTCTAATTTTACGACAACGATCTCCACCCGATTGGCCCCTCGTTGAATCTCTTTCGGCGCCAGCCTAAAACGAAACCAATGCGCCGAAAAACCCAACGGGGCCTGCACCGCCATACTGCCGGCCAGATTCACCGGAATAGTCAGCGCACGCTCGTCGCTGATCTCGACCTGATCGCCAGAGAGCACCCGGCCATTAAAACGCATCTCGAGCTCGTCCTCGATACAAAAGAAAGCGAAACGCAACGTCAACGTCGCATCGCGCATTTCGTGGTCGCGGCGGGCGCCGTCGACATCATCGGCCACCCACACGTCCAAAGCAACCGTCTCGCCCTCGACGAGCGGCTTCGGCAACTCGCGCTCCAGGGTCGTCGTCGGTGCATCGGGCGCGCCTTCGCGCGGCTGCAACAAATAGCGTTTATCGCGGCGGGCATACGCTTCGGGAAAGGCGGCCTCTCGCAGGATCTGGTATTCGCGCTCGGAAAAAGGCCAGGGCATATAACCCAGATATAAGCCAGAGTATCCCTGCCAGGCCAACGTCTGGCTCAGCGCGCGGTACATTTCAACACTCGGCAGCCCCACCCGCTCATCGTAGATCCGACGCGGCGGGCGATAATAAGCCGCACCACCGGCCGCTGTCGCCGCCTGCGCTAACCACGGCGTCTGAATACCCGGGTCCACCAGGATATTGGCGTCCTGCCCAACGACCCAGTCGATACTGCCCGCCTCGATCCAAGCGGGCACGTCCAGACCGACCGCCAGATTATCCGCCTCCTTTAAATGCACCCGCGCCATCAGTGAGATCTCTCGCCCTTGCCGCTGGCCAATATCGCTGGCCAAACGCCGCACCTTGGCCACAATTTGAAATAGAAGTTGTCGAAGCAGAAATCCAGTTCCAACCCATCGGCGCCATAGTCATCTAATATCTCACCGACCATCGCCAGCTTATCCTCGTGCACCGCCTCGTGTGCGAAGTCATAACACCATTCGGCCCGCCCCTCGTCGCCGATGCATACCTCGGCCCCGCGCGCCTGCTTGAGCAAACCGCAGCGCTCACTTTGCAACTTGGCCGAATCCTGAAGCTTGAGACTGGGGAAAACTTTAAGCCCCGTCTGGCGACCGCGCTCGATCACCGCCCGCAGCTGATCGGTAGCCAAATCATTGGCCGCCTCCACCATCCGCATAATCCGCCAGTCGATATAACTCTCCCAGGACTCTTTGCCCTGCCCCACGACTCGGCCGACCTTGCTCTGGTGAAAGTAAACATCTCCGTACCCCAAACCGATCACCAACAGATCCACGCCCGTGCCCAGGACCTCGTCGACCGGCCAATTCAATTGGTGCAGGCTCGCCGGGGGCTCAATGCGCTTGGCGTGAAAATGGTGCGCGTCATTGTAGTGGATGAGTCGAGGTTTTTGCATGATCAGTCTACGAAATTCCAGACACTCGACGCGGTCTTACCGAAAAGCCATTCTTTGTCTTCAGCGCTCAAAAAACCCATGTGCTCGCGGAATAGATCCAAGGCCGGACCATAACCCATGCCCAATAATACATGAGGGAAATCCGTACCCCACATCACGCGCTCGCGGCCAAAAGCCTCGTGGATCTTTTGAAAAGCTGGCAAGGAGTCATGGTGGGGATATTCTTCATCGGACTTGTGCGGCTGCGGCGAGAATTTCACGTAGACATTCTCGTATTGCGCCATCTTCAACACATTGCCCAATAGCGGTGCCGGTTGCTCTTCGTTTGTCGGCGCGCCGCCGATATGGTCGAGCACTACTTTGACCCCTGGAAAGCGCGCTATAATTGGCTCGACGGCCGGGAGTTTGTCCGCCGGACCAAAGCTCAAAAATGAAGCGCCCAATTCCTCGGCCTTGCGCCAGATCGGGTCCTGGTCGGGCGCGGCCCACTCGGCCGGATCGTCGGGGCGACCCAAGTGCATACGCAACCCCGAAAATCCGTCTTCGACGACGAGTTTTTCCAACTGCTCGGGCGCGTCCGGCGCATGGCGGTCCATAATGCCCATCGCCGCGAACTTACCCGGATACTTCTTGAGCGAGTCGGCGACATAACTATTGTCGTAGAGATAATAGATCGGCTGCACGATAACCGCCTTGTCCACCCCGAACTCGTGCATCGTCTCGAGTAACAACTCCGTCGAACCAGGCGCGGCGTCTTTACGCCCACCCTCGAAGGGATAGCGGTCCTGGTCGTCGCTCCATACGTGCAAATGGGAATCGATGATCATAATATTAATCCTTCTTATGGGATAAGACCTGGTCCATATATTTTTCGCGACCGAAGATCGGTTTCTTGTTATACATACGCGTGGGACTGGGAATAATGCGCAAATTGCGATCGACCAGCGGCAGCTTCACCGGCGCGCATCCCTGTCGGTGTGACTCGCGCAGGGCAATGGCCATTTCGAGTACCTTGCGGCCATTCTCACCGCTGCCCGGCGGATCCTCGCCCCGCTGCAAAGCATCGATCAGCGCCTTGCAACTAGCGATATTGCGGTCGCCGGGCCATTTCCAGCCTTCCTCATCATAACCACGCGGCTCGCCGTAGATTCGCCCCTCCGGCAACACGCCCTCTATTTTCTCTAATTTGTCCCAACTCGCCCCGTCGCCCTCCACATGTCGATACAAACCCACAAAATTATCATCGGAGCGAAAGATCCCCCCCTCACACACGACCTCATAACCACGTCCGCGGGCATCATTGTCGCCATAGATAAGAGCTTCAATCCCATTGGCAAAACGCACATAGCCGGCACCGCCCTGATCGTGGTCACTCAAGGGATCGTCGCTGACCCACCCCATCATCCACGCCACCTCGGCGCAGCCAGCAAAATGGCGCATCAGCGTAAAGCGCTGACAACCGCCACCCGACATCTCACCGCCCGGTCCACCGAGTAGGTTAATGCTCTTGACCATTCCCAATTCGCCTGAACCGATAAACTGCAAGGCCTTTTGATACGCCGGCAGATTGACATCCAGATCACCGGCTGCAAAAACGATACGCCGACTCTTGCAGACGTCAATCATCTGGTCCACTTCTGCCAACGAGACCGAGATCGGCTTTTCGCAGAGAATCGCCTTCACCCCAGCCTCCGCACAGCCGATCACCACCTCAGGATTGGCGCTGACCGGCAAGATCGGCGCAGCTATATCAATCGCCTGCTTTTCCAGCATCTCGCGATAGTCGGCATAAGCCGCCACTCCGGTGCGCTGTTGAAACAACGCCAAATTCTCTGGATCCCCGTCGGCCACCGCCACCACCTCGACCCGCTCGTCCATCATATAGGCACGCGCATGCTGCGTGCCTTTGCGCCCGGCTCCGATCAAACCCACGCGGTATTTGGCCATCGCTTCTCCTTTTATAGCAGTTGTAACAACGATCGCTAAGCGGGCTGCGACTGCCTTCGGAGCCCAGCAAGAGTCGGGCGAGAATGAGCGAAGGTTCCTCTCTCGACATCTGAGCGTCCGTACATAGAGATAACACTACAAGTGCTACCGCTGCCCAGCATACACCGCAGTAATCACCTCCCGCAAATGCCCCACCGCCAACCGCCGACACTCCACATCATCGCAAGCATTGCGATCTCCCAACTCAAACACCAAACCAATGGTGCCATTAAAATTCACCGCGCGCAAAATCCGCAAGACTCGCCCGTAATCGATCCACGCCTCCCGCCCCGAGTCTATACTATACACCTTAGCACGAACATAGGTCGCATAGGGTGCAGTTGGTTTGATATAATCGTCGTAGAGATCTATCGCCGGATCCCACTCGCCGCGCGGATCCGAGCCGATCGCTCCCTGCCACTGACCCGTATCGAGCAGGAAAGTGAAGTTCTCGCGGTCTACTTCGCGCAGGATGCGCAGCACTTGCAACGCGTTCATCGCGAAGCTGCCATTATCGTGGTTCTGCAACGCCACCTGCACACCCCGTGCCGCCGCGTAATCCGCAACCTCCTGAAAGCCCTCGATCATCGGCCCCCACAAAGCCTCCTGCTCATCGACGGTTTCGGGCCACTTGTGCCGGGCAAAGAGCCTGAGTACTTGCGCGCCCAAAAAGGCCGTCGCGTCGACGTCCGCCCGCCCCTGCGCCTGCCGTTTTTCCCGCTCTTCAGGCAAGCCGACAAAAGTGCCGCCGCCGGCATAACCGATCATCAAACCCGACCGCAAACACTCGTTTCGCACATGGCGCAAATAGTCCAGGTCCCGGTTCATCCCCGACAGGTGCAAGTCCACCGCGTCCAATTGCAGTGCTTTGGCCTCGGCGATCGCAGCGGCTATCGTCATCGTCGGCGTCTCGCGGGCCATCATTCCTAGGCGAATCATAAAACCATCTCCTATTGCTTCAACGACAAATGGCAGCTGCCGTCAATCTGCTTTTATCTAGCCTGATATACTTCGACCCCCACCGTCAGGGTTTGTGATCGGTATTGACCGGCGCTTCGTCGCTTTCGAGAAAGCGCTCAATGGTATTGTGCGTCGCCGGGCCAGTACGAAAGTCGGCGATCCACGGTTCGCGAAAATAGGCCTGCTTCTCTCGCGGCAATCCCGCTATCACCTCCGGCGCGATCGTCAACCGGTGCCAGTGCGTCGCCAAGTGCGAATAGGCATTGAGCACCGCCACCCGCGGCGTATCCCGCTGCCAATGCGGACCGGCGTGGCATAGATTCTCAGTAAAGAAGATCGCACTGCCCGCCGGGCATTCGTAGCTGGTGAGGAATTCGCTGCGCTGCCCGTCTTCGAGCGACATATGCTCCGGGTGCATCGGAAAATTGGCCTTGTGGCTACCCGGGATGAAATGCGTCGCGCCGTCTTCCTTGCGGATATCGGTCAACTCAAAGACTACCCGCACCATGCCCGCATGGATGCGCCCGTTCTGACAGCGATAGCCGAAGATCGGGTCGATCTGACCCGGGCCACCGCCGTGCAGATCCCCGGCCCACTCGCCCTTTTTGCGCCAAACGCAGAACGTGCCCTCCAACCGCACGTCTTGGCCGATGATCTCGTGCAGCACCTCCACTACCTTTGGGTGGTCGATCAATACGCTCGACGCCCCGCCGGGCACCCCACGCTCTGCGACGGGCAACGACTCGGGGTCGTGCTTAATGCGGTCGATTTGGTCGATTATCGCCGCAATCTCATCGGGCGCCAGAATTGCCGGGCGCACCAGAAAGCCCGTCAGGTCAAAGCGAAACCTCTCCTCGTCGGTCATGCCCGACACTTGCTCTTCAGCCATATCCCTCAGTCCAGTGGTGGTTGCGTAACAGTATTCAAACCCATCGGGTCTCTGCCCGAAATCTGCAGCAGCGCGTGCTCCGGCGAATCCCACGTGAGCACTTTGACAATCGGCACCACCACCCGCACCGCCAACCCGATGCGCCTTTTTTGCGAGCGGTTGGGTTCGGAGTGGTGGACGGTGCGCTCGTTGAAAAGAATAAACTCCCCCGGTTTCATCTCAAGGTTTACCGCCTGGTGCAAATCGAGATAATCCGGGTCGCCCATTTCTGCAAAAGCCATACTCTCACCCGCCTTGATATGCGGCAGCGTTTTGCGGTGCGATCCGGGAATAACTTGCAGGCAGCTATTCTCGACCGTCGATTCATCGATCGCGATCCAGGCCGAAGAAATGATCGGCGGCTCTAATGGCCAGTAGTTGTGGTCCTGGTGCCAGGGAATCTCCTTGGCACCGGGTTCCTTGATAAAGAAATTCGTTCGCCACATCATCCGCCCAATAATCGCCGGATCGGTCGACAGTTCCCAAATCAGCTTCTTGTCGAGGTGGCGGTTGTGGATTTTTGTCTTGTGGTCTGGCGGATCACTGTCGAGTACCGCCTCAACTCCGGAACGCCACTCGACCATCTCCGCCGGACTGCACAGGGTAAAGGGTCCGAGAAAACCCCGTTCGCGAAACTGGTCCATCTCGGCCGCACTCAAAACAGCCGATGTTTGCGTTACGCTCATACTTTATCCCTTCCTGGCATGTAGCCGAAACCCATATCAGTAGTCTTCGGCTACATAATAATCATGGACGGGATCCGAGAGCAATTTTTCGCCGCACGGGCCCCAAGGACGCCGCCACGCTGATATGTTGGACGATATACTGAGGTATACAAAGTCACCGCGACCATCTTCCGTCAGATGGCCTGACGGCTCCCACCCCTATCGCGCATCCTGCAAGGGCAACACATATAAATCGTGCCATCGCGCTCATAGGCGACCGTTGGCGATTCTATCGTCGCCTGGCCATCGCGATGCGCATAAAGCGGCAGTATATCACCTCGCCTCAACCAGATCCAACACCGAATCGTCGGGAGATGCCCTACCGCCATACCACGCGCACGCCGGAGAATAGACCTTCCGCATTATCGGCTCTCTATAACTTCGCCAGTGCCACGTTCAACAAGGCAATCTCCCCGACCAGGCGTTCGTACAACTCCGGTGCCGTAGCCAAATCCCCCTCAGACCCCTTATCCTCCAAAGCCATGATTACCTCGACCGCGTTGCGCATATGCCAAGTCGCGATCATGCCTTTCAGCGTATGGGCAATCAGCCTAACTCGATCCGCGTCCCCTGCTGCAATCGCCTGCTGTAGTTCTGCGAGTTTAGGTGGATATTCATTAAAGTAGATGTCGATCATAGTCCGCAGGAACTCTTCATCGTTGTCCATAGAGTCAAGCACCGCTACCCAGTCGATACGAGCCTCCGCCCCCATAGTCTCTGTCGTTTCCTTGATGCCTACCGCTTGGCCGCCAACTCTGACGAGCGCCGCGTAGAGCACCTCGGACTTGATCGGCTTCGACAGATACTCGTCCATACCCACGGCGAAACAGCGCTCCGCATCCTCTGTGGTCTCCCGAGCGGTAAGCCCAATGATCGGAATATGTCCTCCGGTTTCCCCTTCACGCTCGCGAATCTTCGCGGTCGCCTCCCACCCGTCCATTCTCGGCATCTGCACATCCATCAACACCAGGTCGAAGACCTCTTTTTCCAAGGCGCCTAACGCCTCTAAGCCAGCCTCCGCCAATCCGACGGAATGACCTTGTTTCTGCAGCAGGCCGATCGCCACCCGCTGATTAAATACATCGTCCTCGACTAGCAGGATATGTAGCGCCGTCTCGGCGGAAATAACCTCAGACGGTTGCGCCGTCTTGACCATATCCGGACGCACAATACGCAGAATAAGATCCAACAATTCGCCTCGGGCAATGGGTTTGCGCAAGCAGTATCCGATCTCCTGGGCCTCGAGACGGGCGCTATCTTCACTCTTATCGCTGGAGGTCAAAAATGCGATCGGCAGGCCACTGTAAGCCGGATCCGCAAGTATGCGCTCCGCCGTGGTTAAACCATCCATCTCCGGCATCTGCACATCCATCAGCACCAGATCGAATGGTGCTTCAGCCCCGGCCAACGCAGCGAGGGCCGCAGGTCCTTCGGCAACTGACGTCGGCTGTATTTTCCATTGCCCAAGCGTCTCTTCGAGAATCTGTCGGTTGGCGTCGTTATCGTCGACGATCAAAACTCGCAGCCCAGCCAAATCCCCAACCACGGCCAGGTCATCGTCCGCGTCGGGCTGCACACCCAGTTCGACTGCAAAATAGAATGTGCTGCCCCGATCTTCTTCGCTCTCGACCCACAGGCGCCCGCCCATTATATCCGCCAGCCGCGTCGAAATGGCCAATCCCAACCCCGTACCCTCGTAGTGGCGGCTCGTCGACCCATCTGCCTGGGTGAGCTTCTCGAAAATAACCTGTTGCTGGGTGTGCGAGATCCCGATCCCCGTATCGCGCACTGCGATCTGCAACTGCACGCAATCCTCGTCCCGCGCCTCTACTTCGACTCGTACTACCACTTCTCCGGCTGCGGTAAATTTAATGGCATTACTGACTAGGTTCAACACGATTTGGCCCAGACGCAACGAATCACCAATAAGCCGGTCAGGGACCTCGCTGCCGATATATTGGATCAGTTCCAGACCCTTTTCGTGGGCGCTTACAGCCTGGATTTTCATCAGTATATCCAAACACTGGGAGGCGGAGAATTCCCTCTCTTCGAGGACGATTTTATTGGCCTCAATCTTGGAAAGGTCGAGAATGTTGTTGAGTAGGTCCAAAAGCGAGACCGAAGCGGCCTGGATCGATTCTATATACTCGCGCTGGTTGTCGGAAAGTGGGGTATCGGCAAGCAATTCGCTTAGGCCGATGATCGCGTTCATCGGCGTGCGGATCTCGTGGCTCATATTGGCCAAAAACTCGCTTTTCGACTCGCTGGCGAACTCGGCCTCTTCTTTGGCCCCCCACAACATCTCCTCGTAATCGCGTCGCTCCAACAGCCCGCCAACCATCTGCCCCAACAATTGGATAAAGTCCACGTCGGCCTCGGTGAAATTCTCCACCCTCTGGAAGGGGCTGGAAAAATTGAGGGTTCCGTAGCGAGAAGAACCTATCCAGACCTGCGTACCGATATAGGTTTCGAGCTTGAATTGTTCGTAGCTGGGATGTTTTTTCCACTGCGATTCCGCCACATGGGGTATCGCCAAAGGGCCATCCGCCTCCAGGGTAAGACTACAGTAGGTGACGCCAAGGGGGAAAACCATCCCGGAGACGAGATCGGTCCCGGGGGCGTAGACATATTCGGCCGTGTAGTCCTGGTCCACAATGTGGCTCACGATGCCGATATCCAGCGCAAAGGCCTCAGTGGCGAAATTCAGGATCTCTATCAACTTGCGATCTAGGTCCCAATCGCGGTTGGCGATGATCTCATGCAGCGTGTGTATCCGGCTGACTTGAAGTTCGAGGACCCCATCAACCTTCTGGCGTTCGGCGACCTCGTCGACCAACTTGGCCTGTAGCTCAACCAAATCTATCAACGCGAACTCGGATTCGACGAGCTCGCCAAAATCCTGTAAAAGCGCTTTGTCCTCCGCGTCAAAAACGCGCGGCTGTCGATCTATAAGGCACAAAGTACCAATCAAATTACCATCGACCGCCAGCGGCTTACCGGCGTAAAAGCGAATATCGGGATCACCCGTGACCAGCGGGTTATCTCCGAAACGTTCGTCCTTAGCCGCGTCTTCAACTACCAGGATTTCGGTATTGAGAATAGCGTGGCCGCAAAAGGATATATCGCGCGAGGTTTCGCTGACGCCGAGCCCGTAATTGGACTTGAACCATTGACGATCCACGTCGATGAGACTTACTAGGGCTATCGGCACATTAAAAAAACGGGACGCGAGCCGGGTAATCCGGTCAAAGCGCTCTTCCGGATCCGTATCGAGGATCTTCAACGCTTGCAATGCGGCGATGCGCTGGTCTTCGTCGTCTGGCAAGAGAGGAACTAACATCAAATCGCTCCGTGGTTCACGGTAGATTGTGGTTTATTGTTGTAGGCACAGAATATAACTTATCTTTGCTTATCATACCCAATTAAAATGGAAATACCATGCCCAATCAAGTCGTCGTCTGCGCTCATCGGGGTGCATCCGGCACGCACCCCGAAAATACGATCCCCGCTTTCGTCGAAGCCGCCGCGCTAAGGTGCGAGATGGTCGAATTCGACGTCAGAGCCACGGCCGACAGCCATCCGGTGATCCTGCACGACGAAACAGTCGACCGCACCACCGACGGCACGGGGAAAATCTGGCAACTCTCGTTCGCGGAGACCAGGCGACTCAACGCCAATGCGGGCCACGACGCGCATGCCGGGGTCCAGATCCCGACATTGGACGAAACGTTGGAGTGTCTGCCCAGCGGGATGCAACTCAACATCCACGTCTACCCCGGACCGTCGGACGGGGACGCAATCGTCGACCAGGTATGCCAAAAGATAAAGGCGCGAAACCTTTACGCCACCGCCTTTATAGCCGGTTCCGACGAAGTGATGCAACTCGTGATCGATACCGACGCCAAGGTACGTCGCTGTCTACTCGGCAGCCAGCACCGCGTCGAGATATACGCGCAACTCGCCAAGCAGATGGGGTGTTGCAACGTGCAGCCCCTGCATCGCATCGTCAGTAAGGAATTCTGCGACAAAGCCCATCGCCTGGGGTTGTTCATACACCCGTTCTACGCAGACGACGAGGCGGAAATGACCCGACTTATCGAATGCGGGGTGGACGGCATTTTGACCAACTACCCCCAGCGATTGATTCGACTCCGCAAAACCTTATCATAAATCACCTCCCAGACCGCAGGCCCATACCATGATCGACAAATCCACCTTCCAATGGCCACAAGGCCGCAAGGGGGCCGTCTCTATCACCTACGACGACGCCCTGCCGTGCCATCATCAACTCGTCGCACCGGCCTGGGAAGCCGTCGGCTTGCGCGCAACCTTCTACACGCCGATCCGCTCCACACTGATGGAAGACGTCGAAGCCTGGCGCGCCGTCGCCACCAAAGGCCACGAATTGGGGAACCACAGTCTTTTCCACCCCTGCCGCAAACGCGCCCTCGGCGACCCTGCCTGGCTGCCCGACCACTACGACCTGCGCAACTACACGCCCGAGCGCTGGCGCGACGAGATGCGCGTCGCCGATTTCGCGCTATCACTGATCGACGGGGAGAACAAGCGCTCCTTCGGCAATACTTGTTGCAATACCGAAATAGGCCAAGGGGAAACACTGACAAGCCTCGATCCGATTATCGAAGAATTGTTCATCGCCGGGCGCGGGGCCTACAACAAAAAATCCGTTCATATCGGCGATCTAAATTACAATGCCCTCGGCCATTGCAGCGGCGACGGGCGCAGCGCCGCCGAACTAAGCGAGGAAATCGAACAAGCCGTAGCCGCGGGCGATTGGATCATCTATATGATTCACGGCGTTGGCGAGGGCACACACGGATTATTTATTGATGAGGACGAGCACCGGCAACTATTGCATTTTTTAGGCAAATGGCAAGACGATATTTGGGTCGCGCCATTAAGGGAGATCGCGCAATATCTCAAAGCTTGTGAAAGGTGAGAGGACGATTATTTCTGAGCCGCTTAGCGCTTAGTTGACCACCTGCATCAGGCGCTGGGTGATCAAGCTCTCCTGGGTCAATACTGTGTTGCTTCTACGGGTAATCTCACGCGAACTCGCACCGGGGTAGGGCATGTGTAAAACATGCCCTACCCCGCTTCCCGGTACATCTTCTCCATATCCGCGTAAAACGCCTTACGCGATGCCGCCCAAGTATAAAACATATGCCCGCCCAGATAGTGCTTCACCCGCAAATTCCCACGCAATGACGCGTCGAGTTTCATATGCTCGACTATTCGGTCCGAAGAAAAATACGGCGTCACAAGATCAAAATAACCGTGGCTAATACACACCTGCATGTGCGGGTTGAGCACCATCCCGTAGCGCAAATCGTCCATCGCCCCAATCTGCGGGCGGATAAATCCCCCGACTTGCGCCTTCCACTGCTGATGCACCTCATAGCTCAGCAACTCGTAATCCAACTCCGTCTCCACCCCGAGATTTTCGCGCAGGTGCGCGTTGACTCCGGCGCGGAAGATCCGGTCGAGCGCCGCCAATGTCGGGTCCGGCCCCTGATAACCGATGCG
>LWDU01000891.1_pt1 | contig 17277 bp, 20 predicted proteins | sample 727161 | NCBI WGS metagenome assembly LWDU01 (sample SAMN04566230, study PRJNA314399) | hydrothermal vent metagenome | isolation source: deep sea hydrothermal plume seawater | place: Mexico: Gulf of California, Guaymas Basin | collected 2004-07-11
AAAAAAAGTGTATTTATTTTATGATTTTTTTATGATTTTTTTATGAAAAAAACTACTTATTAGTATGGATAAGTTCGTAGATATAAAAATTAGAGCAAAATATAGAGATATACTTAAAGAGCATTGTAAAGATAATGGTTATAAAATGTATGCTTGTGTTGAGAATTTAATAGAACAAAATTGTAGAAAGAAAAAAGTTTTAATCGTAGATAGAAAAAACTAATCGGGATTAGGTTTTACTATAGCTCCTTTACCAAAAGTCTTTTGTGGTAATGGTTTTTCAACTGGTTCTAAAGGTTTTTTCTTTTTAATTACTTTTTTGGGTTGATTTTCTAAAAGAATTTGGTTATACGCTACTATTAGCATTACTGCTAATGGGTCAAATACAAATATCAGTATAAATATAAAAAACTTTACAACGGTATCAATGTCGGTATTGAATGCTCTGGCTAAATAGATTGCGGGGCCCACATCTACTCCTGTTTCTACCAATTGAGTTTTTAATTCACCTACTTCTTGTTTCAAATCTAATAATTGTGAATTAATACCTAAAATCTGTGGATTATAATCCTCTCTTAATTTTCTTTTTGCTGTTATATAATTGTCTGGTAAAGAAGCTACTGATTGTTCTAACTCGTCTTTTAAAAAAACTTTATCTTCTTCTAATTGCTCAATTTGTTCCTCTTTAAAGGAAAGGGCTGTGGTTTGTTTCTCAAACTCAATAGTTGCTCCTTGATATGCGTTAGATAAATACCCAAATATACCAGCACTCGTGATTAAAACCAACACAACTGTAGCCGTGGCCATATAAACTTTCTGAAACTGATTTATCTTATCCCAATATCTATATAAAAAAGAAGCCGTAACTAATTTACCAAGTTCTAATGAACTTGCCATAATTACGACTGCTATAAATGCTCCACTAAATAATTTTCCTATACCAAATACAGAAAAGAATGCAGCACAACCTGCGATAAAAAATGCACTACTCCCTACTAAAAGTTGAAATTTGTTCATATTGATTCCTATGATTGTGGTAGTTTATGACGAACAAGATAGATGTATAAAGCTTCTATCTCGTCTTCTGTGATGTGTTTGAATGATTTTTTCGTATCTACCAAGTGTTTTAATCTTGTCATTGCAATTGGATTACTTCTAAAAATATCCTCGTGTGCTATTATCATTCTGAATTTTTTACTTATATCTGTCATAGTAATAAGTATTGATTAGTTGAAAAGCCCTCCCCTATTCCCTTAAGTCCGTGTAACCTTTATTTCCTGTATTTCAACATCAATCATCTTTCGGGCAGGGTAATAGGTGTCATCATTTTGAAGTATAGTATCGGCGTTGTAACTTTTCTTTAGAACTTCTAAACTAATGTCAGAAGCAATCGGAATTTCTGCAAGAATGTGATACCTATCTTCCCTAACCGAAACGAATTTTCTCATTAAGAAATTTTAACGAGCTTTCTATCAGGTTTTTTAGGTTCAATCTTCGGAATATCAATTGATAATAATCCGTCTTTGAAATTTGCTTTGATTTTATCCCCATCAAGTAAATCACCTAATTCAAATTGTCTTTTAAAAGATGATTGTTTTAATTCTCTACGAATTACTTTAGCATCTTTAACATCAAATGTTCCGTGTTTATCACCTGAAATTGTAAGTTTTCCATCTTCTACTTCAATCTTCAAGTCTTTTTTGTCTAAACCAGGAATTTCGGCTATTACACCTACTTTATCATCATATTCATAGACATTTACTTTTGGGTATGCTGTTCCTTGAAATGGCTTAACACCTATCTGTTTCTCAATTTCTGGAAATTGTGAATTGATAATTTGGTCAAACATTTTGTCGAACGGGGTTAGAAATTGTTCCCTATCGAGTGCAGGGAAGTTTGTATTGTATATTACTTTAGTCATTGTATTTCTCCTATTTTTGTTAACTATTGTAGTCTAACACCAATATCCTCTCTTGAGCGATATTAGTTCTTTCATATATAAATATAAGGTAACCTAAGAAAACATCATATTTTTTTTAAATATTTTTTTGGGATAAACCACACCCTACCCATATTATCTTTCGCTCTCATATGGCCTGGTCTGGTGTTATTATCATATACATTAACGACCTCGTTTGTGTATAAGGCTCCCTCAATACTCGTGTAGTCTTTGACTAATTTATATTTTCCTTCAATTACTTTTAACATTTATTTTTCCTGGCAATGTAATTTCGTGAAAACCTATTTGTCTTGCGACTTTTCTGATTAAACTGATGGTTTCCATATTAGTTTTACAATTAAAAATATTATCTAATACTCTGTCTGCTTGTGCACAAGTCATTCCTTTATTGTGCATTTGTCCGTCAAAATTGTATGTTTGTCCTGGTGTCTGTGAGATTCTTACTAATGCATCTTGAACATTTTTAAATTTCAAATAAGATATATATTCTGAATGTATCTTAGATTGTCCTTTATCACACATTATTACATATTTATCAAACCCAGACGCTTCATTAACTTTCACGCTTCTCTAACCTTAACTTATTCTTTAACCAATCAATCCAAGATTTCTCCCATTGTTTTTGGCTTTCTGATTTTTCAGATTGAATAAAGTTATATGAACGAAGATTAAACTCTTCTTCATTTCTATTTTCTATCTTTCGATACTCTTTCTGGTAATCACCCAATATCTCTATCGTGTTCTTTCCCAGTGCTGTTTCAACTATAGTTCGATTGTGTTTTTTTTCATATCTGCGTAAAAGCTTCTCTAAAGCTTCTAAAGCATAATCACATTCATCACTGTGTTGCTGCAATTTCGTTGTCATATACAACTCCTATTACCTTTCTTAGTTAATTTTACGGGGTAAGTAAGAAAGGAAAACAACTTACCCCGCACCACTAATCTAATTAGTGGTCAATATCTGAACCTTCAATTTCATCTTCATTGAATAAACTTTCATCAGCTGTTCTGTCGTCTTTGACGAACTTTTGAACTAACTGCTTCACATAAGTTCTTTCAGAATCTAATCCACCGTCATTAGAGTATTGTGGGTAAATTGTAATTTCGGACGCTTCAGGAAGTGAAAATCCGTCAAACAATAATCCAGAAATCTCAACCGAAGTTCTCGTGGAAATACCATTAGAAATCTTTGGATTATCTGTTACTGACTCAACTCTTGTTTGGTGTGAAATTTGAGAAACCGCTTCTAACAATTCAACATCAACATTAGGAAACATATATTCAAGTAATCCTAATTCTTCTGTATTTGTTAGGACATCCATTTCAATAATGGTAAATCTGTCCATTAACGCTTTATCTAAGACTCTTGTGGAAGTATATTCATTACCGATATTAGCGGTCGCGATGAAAGTGACACCCTCAGCAACATTAATAGTCGCTTGACCATCAGCTTCATCTAATCTCATATATCTTTGACCATTATCTAAAACGGTCATAAGAATATTCCACGCTTCTGGGTGAGCTCTTGACAACTCGTCAAGTAGAATCACCGCATTTGGTGTTTGAATAGCTTTCACGAAAAGTGATTCTGAAAAGTAAGTTCCTTTTGATTTCTCAAAGTGAACATTACCAATCAAGGTAGCTCTCGGGTCTTGAGTAGCACCTAAATTAAAGTAAAAATCTGGACGCTCTAATGCGTTTACCAGAGATTTAGCAGCGAGTGTCTTACCACAACCGGATGGACCAGTCATCATAATGTTTTTACCACGAACTGCTGAACGAACTAAATATTTCCATTTCAACTCATTCATAACTAAACCTTTAGGTTTAAGAGAATAAGAAGTATGAATATAATTTAGAACTTCTTGGTGTTCTTGTGGAACTTGAATATCACCAGTATTAACTGGGAAATTGTTCACTTCAAACTCAGACATAGGAACTGCCCACCAGTAATTCTTACCAGCTTTGTTAACTCTCTGTTCAAGAGCTGTTCCATTGTCATAGGCTTTCTTACGAGCACCAATTGAAATTTGAGAAGTATACTTGTTACCATTAATGTCCCAAGCGTTAAATCTGTTTCCAGATTTCTCAATTTTTACAACAATATTATTCATTGTTTATCCTTTCTTTCTTTATTATTATTATTAATCATATATCTAATATTACTAAATCTTTTTGTTAATGTCAAGAGCTATTTTCATTATTTTCTCAAAAATAGTTTATTCATAGTTCTCGCTACAGCGGGAATTGAAAGAACATTAATCTGTTCTGAATCAGAACCATACATTTCTTTAAATTCACCTAACTTACCATAATCAGAATCTTCTCCATAATTTGAAATATAATATGACAAAATCTTGATTCCCATTTTTCTCATTCTATTAACCATATCTTTGGTATGAACTCTCGCTTCTCTACCATTATAATACATTTCAGAATTTGAATACATTGGCATCCCGTCTGAAAAGTTTAAGAAATAACTCTCTCTGTCATTGGTGGTATAAATCATATCTTCCATAACAGCTTCATAACATAATCCCTCAGGAGTAGTTGAGTTACAATCCAAATATTTAAATAAATTTCTAACTTTTGAAATCTTATCAACTCTACTATCATACGCGTAAAGAAGAACTGGAACATCATAGTGTCCTGAATATTTTGATGAAGTTCCTCTTAGTGAGAAAACAACATCAAAGTTTGGTATCATATCAACCGCTTGAATAATAGCAATAGCACAAGTTAATGAGTTATCAAAACTACTACCATTCATACTACCACTTGCATCCAAAGAGATGTGTAAGAATCCATCAGGATATTTTTCAATATCAATGGTGTGGAAAACACTTTCGTTGTTGAAACCAAGTTCAGCGATTAATCTTTTATCAATTCTACCACTTCTTAATCTTGTGTTTTTTAATAATCTTTCTTCACCACGAATCTGTAATTTTTTACCTAACATTTTACCAATTTTCAATCCCTCATTTACTATGTCTTGTCTTTCATTATTATAATGACTTTTTGAAAGTAAGTTTGGAAACATATCACTATCTACTAATGATTTTGTAAAATTCTTTACAACAATAACTTGTTTTTTTCCAATAGTATTCCAACGGCCGTCTATTGACTCATATTTTTTATCTTTTAGAACATCTTTGTATGCTGTTCCAGATTCTGAAATTGCTTCAATCTGTATAATATCTTTTTTAGAAAGTTTTCTTTTTGTAATCTTTCCTTCTAAGAACTTTTTCTGTTTGATTAATACTCTATCAAGTTTTTCTCTTAAATCTGATTTTTCAGTATCGGTCATACCTTGACCCATTTTTTTCATTAATTCTTTTAAAGCTTTTGTAAATTCATCAACACCCATATATCTTACTTCATCAGAAACATCAGATAATAAACCTTCAATATTAGCATCTACTGAACGAGCATCTATTGCTTGTTTAATTCTATCAATTGAAAAAGAATTAACCATATCACTATCAGTATTCTTTTCATATTTTTCTAATTCTTGATTAATTTTTTTCTTAACACCATCAAATTTTTCTTTCATATCAACATCATCTAAGTTTTGAACAATAATTTTAGACATATCATACGCTACTTGATAAGCTTTTCCAGTAGAAGTTAATCTTGAAATTTTTCTTAAATTTAATTTATTCCAAATATCTCTTAATCCAGGTAAAGCATCTAACTCAGTATTTTTATTTGTAAAATTGATGATTCTGAAAAAATAACTCTCAGTATCTAACTCTCTAAATTCTTCTGATTTTAATCCTTTATTAACCGATATAGAGTGAAAATATTTGTCATACATAGATAAATAATAACCTTTATAACCAGGGGAAGTAGTGATAACATAATTATCAATTCTCCTGTCTTCAACATAATTCAACATACTTTTAACAAGTATTTTAGTTTCATTTCTTGTTATACCTTTATTTAGACATAACTCATAAAAAGTTTTTGGAATAGTTGAACCAAGTGTTTTTAGAAAATCAAAATCTGATAATAAAATATGAGACCCCTCGTGAAGTGCTAATCCAACTGAACTATCAAATAATTTATCATCAAGTTTAGCAGATATTGTAACAACTTTCCCGTCTGTATAACTTTCGCCTCTTTTTGAGAACTTAACAGGGATATTCTTGGAAGTTACAATATTAACAAAGTTAGAAATCGCTCTCTGATAAGATGATAACCTAATGATATCAACACCTGGTTTTGTTTCTACATCTTTTTCTATGAGTGATTTATTCTTAAAAGTATCACCCAACCAGAAAGACGAAAAATTGTTCTGTTTGTTTAACTTCATATCTTTTCTATATTACAAAATCTATTCATTAATGTCAAGAGCTTATTTATTTTGCCCTAATTCTAATAATTCTCTAAAATTATCTCTGTCGGCTACACCACCAGTATAGGCATTTCCAACCCAATAATTTCTTTCTGAGTATATCCACTCGGGAGTGATTTTCTCACCAATTTGACTAGCAACTTGTTCGGCTACAAATGTAGCGTCTTTACCTTGTGTATCTCTAGCGACATCATTTAATGTTACATTATCTGGAACATCTATATCTACATAAATTACTGCTCTATATCTAGCCATTGGCTAACTCCTTTTCTAATTCTATGTTTCGTTAAATACCATATCAACGAAATCAGATATCTTATAAGTAATATCATTACTCAAATTCACTACTTTTCCATTTTTAATAATAAACATACCAAGATTCATAACCTCGGCTTTCTCAATTAATTGGTTAATCCATAATTTCATCTGTTTCGTTCTTTCCATATTATAATATAACTGCCCTAGCATTAAGAGTCAAGAGCTTTTTTCCCTTTCTTTATGTTCTTTTATGTGAATATCAATCACGCAAGATAAACAAGTGTCGGGGTAGAACACCATTTTACCAATTAACTCCTTTTTACACATATCACAAGTTGTTTTCATAACACTACAATATAGTGGAGCCTTCTCGTAAAGTCAACTGCTTTCTGAAATAAGCTGTGTTGTTTTCGTAGAAGTTTTTAAAAAATAAATTTTGTCTTCTAATTTTTGTCATTTTTGTGTTATTTTTGGGGATTGAGGCAAGTAATACTGGGGTTGGGGGATGATAATTTGTTTCTGGTTTTCTCCTGCTCCTTGATTGTGGTTACTCGACTAGCATTTAAGACTTGTCTTCCCAACGATATTTCAATCGTTTCCATATCACAACGATATGGACACACCTCAAAGGGCTCTGTTCTTTTTAATGGACTTACGGCTTATTACGCCTGCCTCTGTTATCCGTATCGAAATTTATTCGATACGAATCTCTTTTTCTTGTATTATCATTTTAACATCCTATGTTTTTTTATTTTGCTGTAAAAAGAGAACCCGTATTTTCAAGTTTGTATATAGGTGGAAACTGAAAATTTTGGGTTCTCATAATTTTTTTGGAATATAATGGGGATATAGGACTTGCGATTACCTATAATTATCGGGTTAGATTTATTTACTTCATACCTCACATCTATCGGTTATGATAGTGCTCTTTAATTATGGTTAATAATCGTCAGAGTGGATACAACTCCTATGTGATTACATTACCCCTCTAACTCTGGGTTAATTCTGTCACAAGTTGGGATTTCGGTTTTACCCTTACCCAAAATGAAGTCAAAGAATCGCTTCTATGTTTGTTCCGAAAATACATACTACATCTTTTGTCAAAGAAAACCGATACAACATTTAGCACCGATTGAATCACCACGATTCTGTAATGGATTGCTTTATGGACTTCTTTCATAACTCTCTCTACTTTCAAATTCCAAATTTTCAAATAACTAATTGTTCTTACATATATATATATAAGCTACTTTGCCCAAAATACATTTTTTCTTGGTGCAGCATCAATAAAACCACGATTAGTCAAATTTAATACTACTAAAATCACTATCTTTTGATATTTCTAATAGTGTATCTACTGCATCTCTCATAGAATCAACATGCGATACAATCAACGCGAATTGAAATTGTGTTTTAAGGTATTGAAACAAATTATAGACTGAATTAATATTATCACTATCCATTGTTCCCCAACCTTCGTCAATCGCTAAGAAATTACTTCTTGGTAAATTACTTACATTTATTAAACCAACTCTCATTGCAAGAGAACTGATAAATCTTTCCATACCACTTGATAGTTCTAATGGCCATTGGTTTAAATCATCATATACAATATTACTATTAATATTTTTACCGTCCATTTCTAACGAAAGTTGGAAATCAACTAATTGACTTAAAATATTATTGACTTCACCTTCAATCGTAGGAATTGCTTTTTCAAGTAATTCATATGGAATACTATCTCGTCTAACGGCATCTAAATAATAATGATATGCTTGATTTTGTTTTTCTAATTCTTCAATCTCTTTTATCTTCCTGTTAATGTTTCTCATTTCATTATCATTAACCTTAATATCTGAATGAACTTCTGTTATATCATCATTAAGTTTAGAAATTCTATCATCTACATCAGATAATCCTAATTCTTTTTTAGTTATTTTTATTTTAATCTTTTTATTATATTTTATATTATTTTCTTGGTCTTTGTATCGTTGTATTTCATTACTAATTGATTCTATTTGATTTTCTATATTTTGCTTTCTTTCATTAATATATTGTAAACTATAATTAAGGTTATCTTCTCTCAATTTACTTTCATTTAATTTTGAATTCGCGTCATCTAATTCTTCTTTGAAAGCACGAATCTTAAACATTTTTTCTATCTGATTATCCATTCCTTTTTTTGTTTCCATATACTCTTTTGATAACCCAACATCTTTATTAAGATTCTTTTTAGTATCGATAGCATCCAATGTAAATGGATTACTCATACAATACTCACAATTTTCATCCCACTTTAGATTACCAAGTTTATCAATCTTATCTAATTTAACTCTAACTTCTGCTTTTAGTTTATCTAATTCTACTTCGAATATATCTCTTTCTTGTTCAAGTTTTTCTAGCTCTGCATACTTTTTTTGAATATCTTCAGATTCATATGTTACTACTTTTAATTCTAAATCTCGTATTATTTGTGATAAATCATATTGTTCAGTTGCGACACTACTTTCATCTTTATGTGTTGTATTAAGTAATCCTTCGTTATTAAATTTTTCTTTTTTCAAAACAACAATATCTCTAATAGTATCATCAACAGGTTTTAATTGTGTTGTCAAATTAATAATTTGAGAATTTAAGTCATTGTATGTCTTGGTTTCATTATCTTTTTTAGTAAGTAAATTTGTTTGTTTTACTTCTGATATTGTAGTTTCTTTTTGTAATTCTGCTAACATTTTACCATAATCAATTTTATTAAAATCTCTCAATAAAGTTTGTGTTTCTGAAATCTTATCATTAGCAACTTGATATAACGAATCAAATATATCTGTTCCCATAAATGTAGCTAGTAACTCTTTTCTTTCCTTTTGTGTCTTATCAATGAACACTGTGAAGTTATTTTGGGTGGATAGTGTTGATAAAATGAAGTCGTCGTATGTTCCTATCACTCGGTTAATATTGTAGTTTGTGGTTCGTCTCTGGTCACCATTTAAACTAATAACATCACCACCTTCATCAACCATCCAGAAATTCACATCAACTTTCACATGCCCATCTCTACTTCTTGTAGTAGCTTTTCTTTCAATATAATAATTCAATCCACTCACTTCAAAATTAACCTTACAATTAAAATTCTTTTTCTTGTTGTTCAGAACTGATGCGGCTTTACTTGTTCGTGATGTCATATCAAATAAACAAAATGATAATGCATCTAACAAGGTTGATTTACCTGATGCGTTAGGGGCGAACATACCAACAATACCATCAAGTTGAGTAAAATCTACTACATTATTTTCACCATAACAAAACATATTTGAAAATTTAAAATGTTTTATTTTCCAATCTATATTCCTTTTAACTCTTGCTGGTGGTAATTCATCATTAATATCTTCATTTAAATTTTTAATCTTTATCAACATCTCATCAGTAATAGCGTGGTTTCGTTTTAGGTAATCCTCTATTAATTCATATTGATAATCTGTATCATTAACATCACCTATAACTATTTGTTGTTCACCTCTCACTCTATCTCGTCTATCTACTCGTGTTATGGTAACATCTTTAATTCCATATCTGTGATGAATAACTGCTAAACATTTTTTTAATTGAGCTCCGTCTGTATTCGATATTCTAACTCGTAATCTTGCTTTCTTTGGCATTGCTTTATCTTCAGGTGGAACAATCCCTTTATCAATATCAATTGTATAATAACCATAATCATTAGGGATTTCAATATATTCTCCTGTTCTTGTTGGAACTTCCCATAACACATATCCGTGTCCAATGCTTTCCCCGTGATTTTGTTGAATCAGAGAACCACAATAAGCAATAGTTTTTTCCTCGTTTAAGAATTGTCTTTTATGAATATCGCCTATTAGACCCAAGTCATAATCATCAAAATAATCTATTGTAACCTTACCTGGTAGTGAAAATCCTATATCAGTTTTTGACCTATCTACCGTTCCGTGATACAAAGCAATTTTTGTATTGGCTTCAAAATCTTTCGCTTTAATGTAGTTCTCTTCATCTTCCCATACATCCCATACCACAAAACTAACATCTGCAACATCATAAACACCAGAGTGTTTAAGGTAGTGTAGGTTTGGTAAATTTAAATTACTAATAATAGGTGTTAAAACATCTAACCTATTTCTATTATTTAAATTACAATCGTGATTACCTGTAATAACTATCGTAGGACATATCTCTGAAAGAGATTTTAGAAAACGGGAAGTTTGGTCTACGAGTTCAGGTGACATATCGGTTTTTGAATGTGCTATATCTCCGCCGACATAAATAAGGGAATTTTCACGATTTTCGCCTATTTTTTTATACAACTTATTAAACACTTGTTCGTATTCCGCGTGTCGTTTTAAGTTTCTGATATGAACATCAGATATGTGGTGTATGTATTTAATTTCCTTAAAAGGAATATCAATTTTAATTCTTTTCAATCAAACCATCCCAAGTTTATATTTCATTAATTGTTTAAAAGAAGTTTCTTTTGTTAAATCTTTTACATCTGTAAATTTTTCATAACCCAGGTCGTTTGGGTCTTTTTCAATCATTGTAATCATATGAACTTTTATTCCCTCGTTCATTAATTCTTCTACAATTTTCATACTATCTTTTACTGCGTCGTTATCAAGTGCAACATAAAGGGTTTTTACTTTCTTTTGTAAAATCTTTCTTTTTAAATTATTCATAATAGTTTTACCAAATAACGGGATAGAATTTACTTTTGCTGTTATTGCGTCTAATGCTCCCTCAACTAATAATATTGGTTCTTCCCAATTTACAAATAACTCAAATCCTACAATATTTTTTGGTGTTGGTGAATTTCTATATTTTAATTTACTATCAAAGACATCTCTACCAACAAAGAAATTTAATTTACCCTCTTCATCAAACGAAGGAATAATAATTCTATTTGAATACAATCCATCTTCACAATAACCAATTGAATATTTAATCATATCATCTTCTGAAATTCCTCGTGATTTTAGATATTTTAATGCGTGCTTATAAATTGGTGATTTAGATTGAATCCATATTGGTGTGTATTCGTCTGGTAACTTTACATCTTTTTTTAATTCGGTCTTTGGAATATAATCATAGGAAACAAAATCATCAGACAATTGTCTTAATTCATCATAATATTTCTGTGTTACTCCTACTTTCTTAAATAACTGAAAGAAATTGTGTCCACCTTCTCCAGAAACCCAACAATGCCACTTTCCACTTTTTATATTAACTTGTAATTTTGGTTTGTGGTGTGCAACAAAAGGACTCCAATACATATATTCGTTCTCTTTTGTTAGTTGTTGTCCTTGTGATTTTAATACTCTATTGAGTAGACTCACTATCTTCATCTAATAACTCTAATAACTTCCCAAATTCTAAAACCGCGTAGGTTTTACTTCTGTTTCTCTTAAATACTAATAATGGTATATGTTTCCCTGCGTTTGTTTCTGTTTGTTCAAGGGAACTCCATATGTTTAATTTCTCTTGATTTTTACATTCTACTGCAAATGGAAATAATCTACGAGCGGCAGGTGATAATAGAACATCTTCACCACTATCTCCCATAGTAGTTGAACGAACATCATCTTCTTCTAATTGTTGAAATTTCTCCAAGATTAAATCTCGGATATTATTCTGTAACCTTTTTCCTTTGTTTTTAGCACTTCTCGTCTTCATAACCATTAATAAATATAATTGAGCTTACCCAAAATCAATTATTTCTTTACTTGTATTTGTTTATTTCTCTTCTTGCCCATTTTTCAGCGGCTATTTCAAATGGATTGTCGTTGTGGAAGTCATATCCGTTATTAACAAGAACATCACCTGCTTTTTGATATCTTCTAACAAATTCTTTACGACCAAATCTTTTACTATCCATAGCGTGATAAATTTCGTGTAATATCGTAAGAAGAAAATCTTTTTTATATGAATAATATGGTCTTAACCAAATTTTATTGTTATCAAAATCATAACTTCCTTTTGTTGCACCTGTTTTAAATCCAAGTTTTGAGTAAACTCTATATTTTTTTATTAATTCTTTTGCTATCTTACGATAACTTTCCTTTCTTTCTGATACCAATTCTTTAAAACTTTCTTTTGTCATCTTTTTTAAAATTTTGTTCTTACTGACCCAACCTTTTCCAATTTTATTTCTAATCGGTTTATTGACAAATTTACTAAGACCTCTTTTAACTAACATATTAAATCTTTTTTGTGCTGATTTTTCATCTAAATCTTTATTGTTATCAATAACTAAGAAATTACTACCACCGAATAGTCCTTGATATCCACCAATATTTTTAACTACTTCTCTGTGTGAATTTTTTACAACACTTATTGGTAAAACTCTATCTCGTTTTTCATTTCGTTGTAAAGCTATATCTAATGAAGTATTAATGAAAATCATATAGGTATCGTATCCTAATTTTTCTACTTCTCTTTTTTGTTTTCTTATCTCTTTAAAATCATCTCCAGTTCCATCTATAATCATACCTAAACGACCATTCATATATTGATTTTTTCTAACCCCAGTTAATTCTTTTGCGAAAGTTCGTAATCCAGAATAATTTTTTGAAGTCGGGTCTGTTAAGTTTTTAAACACTTCGTCTGGTAGAATATCTAAATCTGTTCCGAAACCATATTTGTTTAATAAATACTTTAGTTCTTTATCTGTATTTACCATTTTTAATCCAGTTTGAGAAACATTAACTTTGTCGGGAATTCCAAATAATCCTCTTGCTACCCAAGTTTTTCCACTACCAGGCCCACCTGCTAAGAATACTGCTTTTAATATTCCAGGGTCATCTACACCCTCATTTATTCCTTCTGTTACTGGTTCATATCCTCTGTTGATTTCATCTTTTTCATCTGATTGTGTTCCACCTGCTGAATCACCACCATCATCAAAGTCAATAGTATCGTGTTCCGCACTTGTCCCCATTACAGCACCCATTGACCATTTATGGTGTTCTGAAAAATCTTTACCAACTTCAGAATCTGGTTCATCTTTCATTGGTTCAAATTTATCTGTAATTTTTGTAGGTAAACCTTCAACAACTACATCAGTATCTTTAATAGCACTCTTTTTAGGTTTTTCGTCTGTTGTAACAAATGTATCATATTTGTCGTGTGGTGAGTGTTCGTATTGACGAACATTTAATTTTATTTTTGATTCATACTTATCTGGTAATTTGTTTTCAATTCCTATAAACTTAACCGCTCCAGGAATTAGATATAAAATAAGTTCTTTTTTATTTAGATTCATTAAAACTTGACTTGAAGTCCATAGTTTGTTTTGAGCTCAATTGTGGAAATATTTCTTTATAGTTCTTTTCTTTTTCCAATAAATCCAATGCGTTTTTCATTCTTGTTTCAGATGAAACTCTATCATCACCTCTTGTATATCCTTGTTCAGGGTGTTCTATCCCGTGATTAGAACGAACTACTGGTGATTTACTAATATCGTGAACTTTTACTTTTGGTTTAGTTCTACTTGTATTTTCAATTACAACTAATTTATTTCCATCACTTACAATTGTGTGTCCTTTAACACCACTATCAAAACCAACCAATGATTTAACAACTTCTGTTAATGTATCTTTTGATAATGCGTGTCTTATACGAATTCCGTCTTTTGAAGGAGCTTTCGTTTTCTTTGATTTATCAAAATCTTTTTCATCTCTTTTTACAAATAGTGCTGAATTAACTAATCCAATACCATTAGAGTTCATACCTTCAGACCAATCGGTATCTTGGTCTAACACATAACAAAGTTCTACCCCATTACCACTCATTTCTCTAACCACTTTTAATTCTGGAGTATAATTTCTATCACGATTTTTTCCTAATACAACATCATTACCAAATTTCTTTGAGAATGCAACACACTCACTTACTTGTTTTGTTGGTAATCTAAACTTTAAAGCTGGTCTACCATTAAATAGTAAATCACCTTTTTCATTCCATTTGATTGATTTGATTTTAACTTTTTTATTTTTGAATCTACCCATTTTAACGGTGTCACCAACTTTTACTGGAATTTTGATGTCTTCTTTTAGAATATCTTCCATTGTCATTGACTTATCATACGCATCATCTTTCATTTTAGAAATCATTGCGATAAATGGTGACCTACGAAGTGCTTTGAACGCGAGATTTTCAACTGAAAATTCTCCACCTGTTTCTAATCCTGATTGTCTCATTCGTTTTAATTTGGTTTTTATATCGTCAATCATCTGGATTACTTTTTTATATCTACCAAGTTTCATTAACTCTTTTAAAGTCTCAATAGAACCTACATAACCTTCTGCCTTAGAACGAATATCGTCAAGGTCAATCTTTAATTCTTTCTTTTTTGGAACAACTAACCATTTATCTTTCAAAATGGAATATAATCCAGAAGCGATGTGAGTATCACCTATATCCTCTACATATACTTCTACTGGAAAATCATAAATTGTAATGTCGTGTTTGTCATTCCAAATAGTTTTTTTCGCTAACATATAATTTTTTACAAAAGTTTTATCATCATCTACTTCACTAAAATCTAATCGTAAATGTAAATCTACATCTGAAAATTTTGACCAATTGTAATTAGAAATACTACCTGTTAAAGTAATATCGTGTAGTTTTATATTTGGTTCTAAATCTAAATCATTAAAGAAATTTTTTCCTATGGTTAATAATTTTAATCTAATTTCTGGGTTTATCTTTCCATCTTCCCATATATTTGAATTTAGAGTATTTTGAATAACAAAACTTTTAATAACATCTTGTTTTATATCTTCTTTTACTTCAACTTGATGTTTAATATTCATAAAATCACTTCTATGTAATCTTTGTCTCTTTTTTCCGATTTCTCTCGGTTCATCTATATTAAATGTTGCCATAATTTATCTCGGTGGTTTTGATTCCCAAGGCCCCCAATGTTCTGTTTTTACCATTCTCATAGCCGCTTCCTTTGGTGTATATTTATAAACTTTATGTCCTTTAACTGGGATTTTTCCAAGTTCATAATATTTCTTTTTAGGTAATGCTTTATTTTTCCCATTTGAAAAGTCCATTACTAAACTACCTTTCTCTATCCACGCGTGTCCAAAAGGTCTTCCGTCTGTTGCTAAAATTGCAACTCCGTGACACAACTTAAAAGCTTTATCATTCATTTTAGTAATAATAAAATTTCCATTTGCTTGATAACAATCCCCTGCCATTATCTTCTCCCATACACAGGACTGTTTGCTTGTGGGTTTTTAGCTTTCCATTTCTTATTTTGGTTTGCTGTTCTACCTTCTCTTGCCCATTTAGCGTTTAATTTTTGTCTTCTTGCTTTTCTATCTTTAGCTGTTCTGTTCGGCATATCTATATCTCCTTATATAAATATAGATGTTTTAATTTTATTATACATCAAATCTTATTAAGAAGCTTAAATCTAATTCTTTTTCATTTTTAATTGGTTTGGCTAACTTACCAAGTGCTAATAAATCATTATGGTCATCATATAAACCAATAGTCGTTACATACGGGGAAAATTCTGAACCTGTCGCTATATCTTTTAACGAACCTGTTCCTCTATATCCAGCATCACTATAAGATGAACTTGCTACCCAAACCCTTGCTAAATTTAAATGATTTGTTGACCAACTACCACTAAATAAATTAGCTGGAACTGGAAAACTTCCACTATTTCCTGGGGTTAATGTGATATTAGAACTATTTAGAAATTCTCCTTTTTCAACGGTACATTGTAGTTCTCTTTCGTAAATAGTCTGTGTTCCTTTAAATTTTATTGTCCACCCATCTCCACCTGTTGTATTTCCAACATCTTTATAAGAACTTGTATGAGTCATAACAATTAGTCCGTGACTATACATAATATTTCCAATTACACTACCTGTTATTTCATTACTTGCTCCGATAGATTCAGATGCTTTTGCGTATGATGATGAATAATTGTTATCATATATGTTTCCATTTCCATCATCTTTTAATGTTAATGTAAATCCTAAACTTTCGTCTGTTATTGTTAGTGATTTTGGTTTTATTTGTTCACCATAAAATTTTCTTGGTATGGTTATAATTGATGCGGACGCGTGTAATTCTCTTGATGAGAAGTTTTCTGTTCGTCTTAATGGAAAATCAGAGTTTGATGATGCAGAAATTGCAGCTCTTGATGATGATGTTTGTTCCCAATGTGATAAATCAACTTCAGATGCATCGGCAACATTTGTATCACGATAAAATAAATTTTTAATCATACCGTATGTCGGGATTTCGTAATAGGTTGCCCAATAAGGTTTTTTTCCTACTGATGCTGATAGAGAATTATATTCTCCGAAACTTTGTGAATTTGCTGTAGAATGTTGAAAGTTGTGAGTGCTTCCACTTATGGCACGAATACCATAGACTCCACTCCCACTGTCGTTGTTTGTAAATGTGAACTCTTTGTGGACTTGAAATGACCTAAGTGCGACATCTTCGGGGTTTAGATTTTTGTAGATACCCATTGATGATATCCTTTATTAAAAGTCTAACTTAACTTTAATTAGAGCTTCTCTTGACCTTGACTTTAAAATTGGTTGACTTAGTTTTGCGATTGCTAATGGTTCTGCTGATGCTTCACCATATAATGCTATTGTTGTAATATAAGTTTTTGGGTCTGTTTTAAATGATTCAATTTTTAATT
>LWDU01033469.1_pt1 | contig 17272 bp, 11 predicted proteins | sample 727161 | NCBI WGS metagenome assembly LWDU01 (sample SAMN04566230, study PRJNA314399) | hydrothermal vent metagenome | isolation source: deep sea hydrothermal plume seawater | place: Mexico: Gulf of California, Guaymas Basin | collected 2004-07-11
TCAATCGAGGCTCGGTTTATGCTAGGCAAGCGGCGCCCCTGGAGATTACCACGATCTGCAGAGGCATCTAGAACTGAACATTCATTTGAGAGCACTGCTGCGCGACGGTTGAATTTCGAATCATTGGAGTCGCGGATTGTTCTTAGCGGTGTCCCGTTAGGGGCGATGCAACAAGACACGGGCGAGTTTCTGTTAGGTGATGTAACCACCACGGTTGTACTACTGGAGTCTACCGGCGCTGCGAGCAGCGAAGACTGGACAGTGGATTCGATCGCTGCGGTGAAGGCCAACGTCGAGGAAGCGTTGACTTGGTGGCAGGATACGTTGACGGCCCAGCAGAGCGTCCATAGCGTGCGGTTCCAAATGGATTATCAATATACGGACAACCCCGTCGCGACAACACTTGAGCCCATTGCCGAGCGTAGTAATCTTTATACAACGTGGGTTAATGAATTTCTGGACGAAGCGGGAGGTAATACGTTTGACGGCATCTCAGATGACATGCGAAAATTCAATGATGCACAACGAATTGAACATGGAACGAATTGGGGGTTTACCATCTTTGTTGTTAACGACGGAAATGATGCCGATGGTATGTTCGCCGAGGGGGGGAGTTTTAGACGCGGATTTGCGTTTTCCGGTGGGCGATATCTAGTGGTGCCGGCAGGTCGCCCCGCCTCTTCTATTGCACACGAAATTGGGCACATCTTCTGGGCCCGGGATGAGTACTCAGGCGCTGGGAGCTATTTGCAAAAGCGGGGCTATTATGACGCTCAGAATTTAAATGCGGCGGATAATCCAGAAGTCGGTTTTTCACAACAAGATAGTATTATGGCATCTGGTACGCTGTTAGCGAATGCGTACGCAAATCACGTAAGTAGCGATTCGTCCTTGAAGATGATGGGTTGGCAAGATAGTGATGGGGATGGTGTCTTCGATGTGCTTGACGTGCCCCATTCGTTTATAGGGACTGGGTACATTGACCAAGTTGACGGTGAGTTCCATTTTTCTGGTACGGCTAAGGTTGGTACGTTACTGAACCGCAATAGCAGTGGTTTTCAAAGTGACCTGACGATTAACGAAATTGATCGCATTGAATACCGAATTGATCAAGGCGCGTGGGTGACGGCCCTTGATCTTGGAGGTTTCACAGCGGATGTTCAGTTTTCATTTGCAGTGCCCGTTGGCAGTCAGCAGGTGGAGATTCGCAGTATTTCTTTTGATGTCGGTACGGGATTGCTAGTAACGGAATCAAATCGACTATTGTTCGATATTAATGACCACAACGTAGCGGCAGATTCCGGACTTGCCGGATTTGTGTGGGTCGACGTCGACAGCGATGGTGTTTGGAATAATGGCGAATCTGGTTTGAGCAATATTGCGGTGCGATTAGTGGACGGAACCGGCGAACAGATACAGTTGGGCACCCAGGCGGACCCTGACGGATTTTTAGATAGTGTTGTTCTCAACTCGCGGTTTTCTGGAATGACGTTGTCAGCCGTTGGTACTCAGGTCATCAACGCGGATATATATTCACGAGTTCGAAATGATTCTTCGACAGGGGATCGAGTTTTTGGGAATTTTAATTCAGCTACGAATTCTGTGATGACGACGTGGGGTACAAGTGCACGAAGGCTGAAAGTGACGTTTGATTCACCAGTGAGCGCTTTTAGTATTGACGCCGTAGCGGATACCAACGGTGACGTTGGTCGTTTGGAGGCTTATAGCGCGACGGGTGTGCTGCTGGATCGAGTTACGACAAGCCTGTTGGCAGACGGCGACGTGGAGACGATGTTGCTGGAGCGAGGCGCAGCAGACATTGCGTATGTCATTGCTCGAGCACATTACGGCACGGAACTGCACTTGGATAATATAGTTATTGGCCCCACGACGGCGGTAATGACGGATGCATGGGGGGTGTTCCGCTTGCAGTCATTGCCTGCCGGCGATTATCAAATTCAAATGCAAGGTCGGAGTGGATGGGAGCCAACAACAGCAATTCAAGTGAGTCGAACCTTATCTGCGGAGGCGGCGGTTTCTGACGTGCGTTATGGCCTGGCACCGCCGGCTTGGCACCACTTAGATGTGCCGGAGGATGTCGATGTGAGTGGTGACGTCGTACCCCTGGATGCCCTGTTGATTGTTAATGATCTAAATAATCGAGGTGCTAGACAATTGTCGGCACCCACTGAGGGAGATTCGCCACCGCCCTACTACGATGTTAGCGGTGATGGGTGGCTAACGAGTTTGGATGCTTTAAGAGTTGTGAATTGGCTTAACGCAAACATGTCTGGTGAATCCGAAGAGGCGGTTGGGATATATAATGCATTGACATTGGCGGAGCCTGTGAACTTGTTAACGACAGTAATTCCAGTCGCTAGTGGTGCAACCCGGAAGCCGCCATCTCAAAGTCCGATTGAACACAATGCACTGGACGATTATTATACACAAGCTACTGACCATGTGCTGACGCTGTGGTTTAATAGGCATTCGTTGGAAGCTACGGAACAATTGAGTGAGGGCAATTCCGCTACTTTCGAGGAACTTGGGTTACTTTGATCGTAGAGTTAGCGTTGCAGGTTAATTCTGTGCATTATTATAAGAGCAAGAAAAAAATAACCATCAATATTGAATCAATTCAAATTAGAGAAATAAGTTGTTGATGAGTACCGAACCACCACAATTAGAAGAGACTGCAATCGCCGGTGGTTTGCTTGCTGAGTCAGGCCTGTGCGATGCAAATGATTTGCGTCTGCGGTCTTCGACTGTATCGCGATTAGGTTCCCTGCGAAAGGGGCTCATGGGGATGCGGATGGAGCAGTGGAAAACGCTGTTGCCGGTTGTGAATCGCCATGAAATCGAATATCTCAAGTTGAATGATCGGGAAATGCGGAAAGCGAGTTTGGCTCTTAGATTTCGCGCTCGCAGTGGTGAATCACTTTCGAAAATACTTCCCGAAGCTTATGCCTTGGTGCGAGTCGCTTCGCAGCGAATATTAGAGATGCGTCATTATGACGTCCAGATTCTTGGCGGAATGGCATTATTTCATGGCGCCATCGCAGAGATGGAGACGGGTGAAGGTAAGACGTTAACTGCCACGTTACCGACGTACCTACGGGCCCTCATGGGGCGCGGGACGCACGTGGCCACGGTGAATGATTATCTTGCAGAGCGTGATGCGGAATGGATGAAACCGCTTTACAAGTCGCTGGGGATGACCGTCGGAGTGGTGCTTACTGACAACGATCGAGACGCCCGCCGTGAGGGATACCATAGCGATATAACCTACGGCACTTCCAAAGAGTTTGGATTTGACTTTATGCGAGATCGTTTACTGTTGCGTAGAATGGGTCGTGAGATGGACGGCTTTCTCGGGTCTGGTAGCAGTCAGCGTTGGGATGATTCGGGTGATATGCCCGTGCAGCGTGAGGCTTATTTCGCGTTGCTTGATGAAGCTGACAGTATCTTGATTGATGACGCGCGGACTCCTTTGATTATTGGGTCCATTGGCGAGGAGGCCCGTGAACAAATTGTTTCAACGTATCAATGGGCCGCGGAAAATGCGAGTGGCTTTGAGGATGCTCATGATTACGAATTTGATCACGAAAAACGCAAGGTTGAACTGACATTTTCGGGAAGGCAGCGTGTTCGAACGTTAGTAAAACCTGGGCTCGTTGCTGAAATGGGTTTGGTGGATTTGTATGAATATACCGAACGGGCAATCAAAGTTGCACGCGAGTTTTTCCTAGATGAGCAGTATGTGATTCGCGACGGTGAAATTGTCATCGTGGACGAATCAACGGGGCGGATTGCTGAAGGGCGTAAATGGCGAGATGGCATTCATCAGGCTGTAGAAGCGAACGAAGGGGTTGAGGTTTCAGTGCCGACTGGTCAGGCGGCGAGGATTACCGTGCAGGATTTGTTTTTGCGTTATCGTCATGTCGCAGGTATGACAGGTACGGCTAGTAGTGCGGCTCGTGAATTCCGCAAAGTTTACAAGCTCAATGTGCTGAAGATTCCAACCAATCGTCCCAATCAGCGTCAACGTTGGGAGGATCTTGTGTTTGGTAGTGAAGATTCCAAGTGGGATGCGATTGTGACTGAGGTTCAAGAAGTGCATGATTTGGGGAGACCCGTTTTGATAGGAACGCGGTCCATTGACAAGAGTCACTTATTGTCGGCCAAGCTTAAAGCTGCGGGGATAGATCATGATGTGCTCAACGCAAACGAGATCGAACATGAAGCCGATATTGTGGAACGAGCTGGGGTCGCAGGACGGGTGACAGTTGCCACGAATATGGCGGGGCGAGGTACGGACATTAAGCTTGGTAAGAGTGTCGCTGAAACGGGTGGTTTACACGTGATTTGTACGGAATTACATGATTCAGCAAGAATTGACCGTCAACTAATTGGACGTTGTGCTCGTCAGGGTGACCCCGGAACATATCGACAATATATGTCTCTTGAAGATGATATCCTCAAGGAATCTCACGGGAAAACAAAGGCGGACCGTTACAAGGCAATAGGCAGTGATCTTGTCGGTGATGTTAATCAATACGGTTCGTTATTACGAAAGTCTCAGCAAAAGGTCGAAAAGAAGCATTTCCGAGACCGTACTGTGATGTTGCATCAAGAAAAAGAGCGTAAAAAGTTGCAAAGAGAGATCGGTCAGGATCCGTATTTGGATTCGGCTGATTAGCCCGACTGTTTACTGGGAGACAGATAAGTTTTCAGGTTGCATCCGATTAGCTGATTAGAGTACATTTTCTGTTTCCATATGTGAAGAAAGTGCTGGATTTGAATGATTCAAAATAATAACAATGGAACGACGTAAAACATAGCGGACTATTGCAGAGAGTTTACTGATTAGGCTATTCGGGTAGTTAGTAAATTGTGTTTTGTACAAGAATATTTAAGGGCGGTTATTAATTAATGTCATCTGAAATGAATCCACAGGCGGTTGAGCAAACCAAGCAGCAGATACGCGGTTTGGTCAGTGAAATTGCACAATTGGCCAAAAGTGGAATGAATCCAGACGAATTCTACGCAGCTTTTATGCAGAAAATCGTGTCGGCATTAGCCGCTGCTGGCGGGGCTGTTTGGACTATCAGTGATGAGGGAGTAGCAAAGGTTGCCTATCAAATCAACATTGAATCCAATCTGCTTGATGATGCTTCAGAGGATGCAGTCCGCCACGCCAAATTGTTGCACTACATCGCTCATTCAAACGAACCTCAGTTAATTCCTCCTAATTCTGGATTTGGCGAAGATGGTACAATCGGTAACCCAACACCGCATCTGCTGGTGCTGGTGCCACTACAGGGCGACGATCAAGTCGAGGGTGTGGTGGAAGTGTTTCAGCGACCCAATTCCCAACCGGCCACACAACGCGGTTACTTGCGATTTTTGGTGCAGATGTGTGAACTTGCCTCAGAGTGGGTGAAGGGCCAGAAGTTAAAACATTTCAGTGATCGCCATTCACTGTGGGCCCAGGCAGATCAGTTCAGTCGTACAGCACACCACAACCTTGATTTGCGAGAGACAGTCTATTCGATCGCTAACGAAGGACGTCGGATGATTGGCTGTGACCGAGTTTGTGTGGCGTTGCGTCGAGGACAGAAATGTCGAGTGGAAGCAGTGAGTGGACAGGATACAGTGGAAACACGGAGCAATGCCGTTACGCTACTAAGTAAGTTGTCAACACGGGTAATGCGCAGCGGTGAACCACTATGGTATGACGGCGATACAGAAGATTTGCCGCCCCAGATCGAAGAAGTGCTCGACGAATATGTTGACGAGTCTTATACCAAGACCCTGGTTGTTTTGCCATTGAAACGCCCCGAAACTCGTGCGGAGGCGGCTCAAGATCCCTCGGAACGAGACCCTACGGAGGGATCAAAGCATGAAGAATTCATTGGGGCGCTGATTGTTGAGCAAATCGAAACTAACCTACCCCGCAGTATTCTCGACCCTCGAATTGACCTTGTCTACGAACACAGTTGCCGCGCGGTGGCAAATAGTTTGGAACACAATAACTTGTTCCTGATGCCTATTTGGCGGGCGATTGGGCGAGCGGCGTGGATTATCCGGGTGCGAGCATTGCCAAAGACCATAGCGATTGTGTCGGCAGTGATCGCAGTTTTGCTTATGTTTACGCTGATCCCAGTGGATTTTTCAGTTGAAGCGGAGGGGATTATTCAGCCGATTGATCGTTACGATATCTTTGTGACGGCCAATGGTATTGTCAGAGAGCTTAGCGTGATCGACCAGCAGCACGTGGGAAAAGGCGATAAATTGCTGCTGCTAGAGGATCCTGATCTGCAAATTGAAAAACAACGAGTAGGTGGGCAACTGGAAGAAACAAAAAAGCAGCTTAGCAATGCACGTCGTGCTCAATTTCAGATTGGTCTCAATCCAGCGGATAAAATTCGAGTTTCTGGTCAAGTACAGCAGTTGACCTTACGGCGTAACTCACTACAGGCTGAAATGGCGATCATTGCCAAGAAAGAGGCTTTACTGGAAATACGGAGTCCCTGTGACGGGCAAGTTATCCTGCAATGGGATGTTGAGAAAACTTTGTTGCACCGACCAGTTGCATTGGGGCAGATTGTGATGACTGTCGTGCAAACCGATGAAGGGCACGATTGGGAAATCGAGCTCGCGATGCCAGAGCGACGTTTTGGTAGCGTGGCGGAGTACATGTCAGGACAACAAGGTGATGAGACATTAAAAGTTGAATTTGTTTTAGCAATGAATCCGGAAGAAATATTTACGGGCAAAGTTCGCAAGATTCGGCCAACAACACAAGTTGCTGGTGAAGATGGGCCGGTGGTGATGATCTTAGTGGATTTTGATCAGGCCGAGTTGAGTTCGCGACTTGATGGCGAGTTACGGCCAGGCACGACGGTTACCTGTGATATTCATTGCGGGGAGTCATCATTGGGGTACTCGTGGTTCCATGAAGCGATTCAATGGGTGCAATATCACTTATTGTTTTAATGTTTAAAATGAATCGGAAAATAGACACAATTGAAATTGATTGGGAGATAAAATGCGTAAGGTAATGATGGGATTAACGGTTTCGGTCTTACTTGCTGTTGTGGCAGGGCAGTACGCATTTACACAGCAGCGCGCCGCTCAGGCTGCTGTTGGTTTCGCAATTGCAGACTGTAACGTTGCACTACTAGAAGAGGTTGAAGTCGCCGCGCAGTTACCGGGAGTGTTAACAGCAGTTGGTGTCCAAGAAGGCGCATCGGTAAAAGCAGGTGACATCTTAGCGCAGATTGATGATGCCGATGCGCGCGTTCGTCGTCAAGAGGTTGAGTTGCAGTTAAATGTTTCCCAGAAAGAGGCGAGTAATGACATTAATGTTAAAGCTGCAATAGCGTCGGCAGATGTTGCCGACGCGGAACTGAAAGAATCTCAGGCGGTCAATGTTGAGTCTCCCGGAGCGGTTCCTTTAACGCAGATTCGGCGTGAAATGTTGACCGTGGAACGCGCTCGTTTGCAAGTCGAAGTTGCTGAGGTCGAACTGGAGGTTGCCGGTTTAACTGCCGATGTGCGACAGGCACAGTTATCGCGAGCGGATCTGGATATCGAGCGACGCAAAGTAACGGCTCCCTTAAACGGTGAAGTAGAGCGGCGATACAAGGAAGTGGGTGAGTGGGTTCAGATTGGGGATCCTATTTTCCAGATTGTGCGGATGGATGTGTTGCGGATCGAGGGGTTTGTTACTATCGATCAGCAATTGCCGCAGTTGTTGTTCGAGCGGCCAGTGACAGTAATTTATTCGATCGATGATCCAGCGGACAAAGCGGATCCCAGAAAAGCGTTTTCCTTTGCGGGCAAGATTAAGTTTGTTAGCAATAAAGTGGAAGCAGGTGGCGAATACAAAGTGTGGGCAGAGGTCGCGAATAAAAAATACAAAGGCCAATGGGTTTTACGTCCCGGTATAACGCTCAGTATGACCGTGGGTAATTGATTTTGGCGAGTCTTTCTGATGCTCGGGTTATCGTTTAAATAGGAGGGGATAAGCATTGGTTTCGTTAGCTGATAGTCTTGTAAGCAGTACAAGTCGTTCGGTATCGCTGCGCATGCGACCGGACTTATCAGTGAAGCGTCAGACCTATCAAGGGCGGTCATTCTGGGTAGTCAAGGAACCCATTGGGCTGAACTATTATCGATTTCATGACGAAGAATTCTCGATTCTCAATATGATGGACGGTCATACGAGCATGGATCGCATGAAAGAGGAATTCGAACAGCAGTTTGCTCCGCAGAAAGTGACATTTCAAGATCTGCAACACTTTATCGGTCAACTCCACCGTAGCGGTTTGGTGATCTCGGATTCACCGGGGCAAGGTCGCCAATTACGACATCGTCGAGACACCAAAAAACGTAAAGAGCTGATGGGTAAGTTTACCAATGTCTTTGCCTTGCGGTGGCGTGGTATCGATCCTGAACGAATTCTGAATCGTTTGTATCCATTTACAGGGTGGTTCTTTTCTTGGGTAACCGTTTGCTTTGTGTTGGCATTAGCTACGTCAGCGTTGACTTTAGTTGCCGTGCAATTTGACATTTTTCAATCGAAAATGCCGACTTTTCACCAGTTCTTTGGGTCGCATAATTGGATTTATCTCGGGACATCTATGGCAGTTGTCAAAGTGCTCCATGAATTTGGGCATGGCCTAACCTGTAAAAGGTATGGGGGAGAGTGTCATGAAATGGGGTTCATGTTGTTAGTTTTTACCCCTGCGCTGTACTGCAACGTTTCCGATTCGTGGATGTTACCCAATAAATGGCACCGTATTTTCATTGGTGCCGGTGGGATGTATGTCGAGATGTGCATAGCGTCGATTTCGACCTTTGTATGGTGGTTCAGTCAGCCTGGTTTACTTAACCAATTGGCGCTCAGTTTGATGTTTGTTTGTAGCGTTAGTACACTGATGTTTAACGGGAATCCGCTGCTGCGTTTTGATGGATATTATATTCTGATGGACCTTATCGAGATTCCCAACTTACGACAAAAAGCAACGGAAGTTTTGAAGCGATTTGTTGTAGGTGTATGTTTAGGGATCGAGCAGTCCGAGAGCCCGTTTTTGCCCAAGCGCAATCATTTGTTATTCGGACTCTATACAGTGGCCGCCGTGATATATCGATGGCTGATAGTATTTTCGATTTTTATGTTTTTGAATGAAGTGTTAGAACCCTATGGCTTAAAGGTCTTAGGGCAGTTGATGGGGGCCATGGGAGTTTTTGGGTTGGTTGTTCAGCCTGTCTGGCAAATGGGGAAATTCTTTTACACACCAGGAAGGATGCATAAAGTGAAGAAGCATCGATTAGCCGCTTCGGTCGGCGTTGTCGTAGCGTTTGTTAGCGTCATCTGTTATGTGCCGTTTGAGTATCACATAGATTGTGCGGTGCGATTGGTACCGCGTGAGTATGCATTGAGCACTCAAGCGGTTGGCAATGAGATAGATTTAGTAGCGAACGAAGTTGATTATTCACAGCGGCTGTCGGCAACTGTTTTCGCTCAAGCAAACGGTCGCCTTGTCGAAATGAATGTTAAGGCTGGAAGTTGGGTCGAAAAGGGGAGTCTCATTGCTCGGATTGAAAACGAAGATATTCAAATACTACTGATCAAATTGAAAAGTGCTTTAGCGGAAGCAGAGGCGCGCCAATCAATATTAAAAAAACAGCGTGGTGTGGACCCCCAGGCTCCAGAGGAGTTAGTCGAAGTTCGTGAGACGATTGAATCACTGCGAAACCAGCTAGAAAAACAGAAAATCAAGGCTGAGTTGCTATTGATAAAAGCCCCTATTGCTGGGGTGGTGATTCCGGCGACCTTCAAGGCTTCTCAAGGGGGAGCGGGTAGTTTACCGGGTTGGTCGGGGTATTTACTTGATCGGCAGAACTTTGGTGCGGTTGTTGCACCCGAGGATGCCGTTTGTACGATTGCGACGCCGCGAGACGATGAGTTGACTGATGCCAAGGCAGGTGTCGGGGTTACTGCTGTCACCGCCGCGAAGTTACAAATGGATGCCGAGTTGGTTGTGGATCAAGCCGATATCGAGTTGATTAAAAGGGGGAACCTTGTAGAAATTTGCTTAGAGTTGGCGCCAAATACAGTTTATGAAACAGTGATTCGTGATATTTCATTTTCGACTTTGGTTGAGAGTCCCGCTAATCTGACAAGTCAATCTGGAGGGCAGTTAGGCACGGTACTTGATTCATCGGGCCGAGCGAGACCAGTGAGCCCGAGTTATTATGCCCGCGCACCGATGGATGTTTCTGCGGCATTGTTGTACCAAGTCGATTTGCGAGGTCAGGCCAGGATTTATCCCAAACAGAAACGTTCCTTGGGGTGGAGATTGTACCGATATGCCGCGCGGACGTTTCACTTCCAGATGTAATGGGAAAATATGTTATATCGCTGTTGAGCCCAACCTTGCTTTCGTGTTATAAACGTCGAAACATTGGACCAACTAAGATAATTCTAGACAGTCATTTTGGAGAAAATTGATGGCAAAAGACAAAGAACAAGAAGAAACAAACGAAGTACCTGAAGACGAAGCGACAGGGATGACCGAAGGCGAAAAATCGGACGAAACGTCTAGTGATGACGCGCCCGCCGAAAAACCGCCCGCGGCGCCTACTCAACAACGAGTCGCAGTACAAGTTGATGATTCGGATACGATGTGCACCTACGCAAACTTCTGTCGAGTGACAGGATCTCCCGAAGAATTGATTGTTGATTTTGCATTGAATCCACAACCAATGGGCGCACCAACGTCGCCGATTCAAATTAAGCAACGAACGGTTATGAATTACTATACCGCTAAGCGACTGCTCGCAGCGCTGCAGATGTCAGTACAACGCCATGAAGCGGTGTTCGGAGTGCTAGAAACTGACATTACTAAACGTGTTGCCTCAAAACAGTAAACGTTAAGTATTGTGAAAATATAAACCGCAGTTGTTACGAAAGTTTCTCGAACAACTGCGGTTTTGCATTGGTGGGTTGCGGGCTTAGGGAACGGCAATATTGCTCTGAAACTGTAAAAAACACCGGCCTCAGAGAGATTATTTGTGAGATTGCTTTACATCGCAGCATAGTCAAGGAGTCGTTGGTCCATTTGTTGGACGCATGATTTGATTCGATATTGACACATGGAGTCGTGGATTAATTGCGAGTCATAGGACCAGAGACTGCCATCGTAATGTTGTTTGATGAGATCTGCGAGTTTTGCAGCAAGTTGTTGGGCGGAGCCATCGAAGAAATGACAACCGCGTTCTCGGTAGTGAGATAATTCGAGAACTTCTGGGTACGCTAATCGCTCAGGCAGCATAGGAAAACAGCCGCACAAGATAGACTCGACTGCAGTAATACCAAAGAACTCATGAATCGCCGTTGAAATAAAGATGTCGGATTCGGTAAGTGTATCGAGGTAGGCTTGGCGAGACGGTTGATAACCCCAACGTTCAATGATGTCGGCGAATTCAGTTTCTGCCTCGGCAAAGACGTCTGGGGAATTGCGAAATGATTCGCCGATTACACTTAGCCGAAAAATAGCCCCCTGCTCTCTCAGTAGCCGGATGGCCTCAAAAAATGTCTCGGGATCTTTATCGAATTCCCACCGCGCGGCCCAGCATAGAATTGGAATGTCATTCTGTTTCACGATGGGGTACAGCGGAACATCGACCGGCGGATAATGGATCTCGCTTTTGGGGGCAATAGAATCGATTTCTAGCAGTGGTTGATAATCCGGCATTTGTTGCAGGAAGTCTGGCAGGTTTTTAAGGAACTCATTTTGGTTGAACCGCGAATTCCACCAAACGTGGTCGGCGGCAAGGGCGGAGGTGAAATTGGTAAATACAAAATGGTGATCCCATTCCCGTGGAGTCTGAGATGGATAGGTGAGTTGGTTTTCGTGAAAATACAGAACCGTTATAGCTTCAGAAAACAACTGCGGTTGGAGTCCCTTGAGTTCTGCGAGATTGAGCATGTCCGAACAGAAAACAATATCCCATTGTTTGTCGGTTGTTCGTAATTGCTCGATTTGTGAAGACGCGTGTATCGCCGCGTGACGCATTCGCCACTTCCAAGAGTGAGGCGGCAGTGTGATTGTATCCCACGTATGTACGCTGTTGGCGATCCAGTCGTCTAGGAAAGCTTGGTGGCTACCGCCGTAGTAGGGTTCAATAGCGAGAATGCGGAGTGTCATTTGCGAACACGCAATAGCGGTTTAGTGCGAGTGTCCATCACCATGGTCATGCTCAAACTCACCGGTGTATGGCGTGTCTTTGATGAGTACGGTCGTTTGTGCCGTGACGCCATGACCAACCATTTCTAGCCGTTGCAGTAGGACCGCGTCGATGATTTGGAATTGGTTGTGCTCGTTGGCAGTCGGCTCAACGGATGGAATTTTAACAGTAACCGTTTCTTCTTTAAGTGTGGTTGTGATGGTGATATTAGCTGCGGTGGTGGTCACGCCTGACTCGGCATGGTCGTCAAGCAAGAAGAACGTCAGTTTGCCAGATTCATCATGCAGCCATTCGAGGTGGTACGCTTCGCCGCCAAGTCCGATTAATGCCCCGTCGTGTGGTCCTGCGGCACTATGGTCATGCCCATGATCGTGGTCGTCATGACTTTGGGTGTTCGTAACTGGAGCAGGATCAACAGTATCGTCGTTACCTGCAGGGCAACCGGTAAGTAAAATAAATGTGGCAAGAATAAGTAGTGCAGAAAGCTTCATGGCCAATAACCTTTTGTTGACGATTAATCGGTAGGCATATTATATCAATGTCTGTTTGAGTATACCATTGTTAAATAGGATTCTCAAAATTTGTATTTCAATTCTCAATAATATGGCATTGTTTAGGGGGTGGGATACGAATGTTAACGGAGTCTCCGAATGTCCAAGACTTGACTTAGTAGATTTCCTTAGTAAAACTCTGAAACAGCGATAGAGGAGTTGTTTTTTTAATGGACAAACTTGTTAAGGGCCTCCACCAGTTTCAGAGCGACGTTTTTAATACCAAAAAACGATTGTTCGAGGGCTTAGTGCAGGGGCAGCAGCCGCTGGCTCTATTTATCACCTGTTCCGATTCTCGTATCAGTCCGAATCTGCTGACGCAGACTGAACCGGGTGAGCTTTTTGTTATGCGAAATGTAGGCAATGTCATCCCCCCATATGGAGAGGGTGACGGGGGTGCGGCAGCGACAATTGAATACGCAGTTAGTGTACTTGGAGTCAAGGACATTATTGTTTGTGGTCATTCGCATTGTGGGGCCATGGGATCGCTAATCGATGGATCGGATCTTGAGAAAGATTCGGCCATTAAATCTTGGCTGACGCATGCGGCATCGACACAGCAGATAATTGAACAAAACTATTCTCACATTGCCACCTCCCAGGACCGTTTAGCCGCGACAATACAGGAAAATGTGTTGGTTCAGCTTGAGCACTTGCAAACGCACCCGTCGGTCGTTGCTGCATTGGAAAGGAACGCATTAAGTTTTCACGGTTGGGTTTATAAATTTGAAACAGGTGAAGTGTTAGCGTTTGACACTCAGCTTGGTCAGTTCAAGAATATCCGCTAAACGGCACACGGTTGCTGGATCCTCTGGCGGGAAATGGCGGTATTTTTCGGGAAGACTTTTGTCTAAAAGTCGACCATATAACGGACGCCGAGGATTCCGTAGGATCCATTTTGTGGTGTGCCGGTGGTGATATTGCCATCGATAACGGCAGAGTCTGAAATGCGACCTTTCATGTAGTTGATTTGGAAGCGGGAGCGGGATGACCACCAGTAGTTAAGTCCGATCGACAAGGAGTTGCCCACGCCGCCAAAGATGTCGTCGTCGGTAAAGTCGGCGTAAGAGTACCGAATCGCGACTTGCCACGCGCCGCCACGAGGGTCATCACCTTGGGCATCGGGTGTAAAGGGATCAAATGGTAGTGTTCGGCCAATCGTTCCAGTGTCTCGGCTCCAGGGAGTGTGTTCGCCGCTGAGCCAATAAGATGCTTGGATATGCCCAGCTTGGAATACGACACTCGGGTCTGTTAGGCGATGTACTTGGACAGCTTGATATTCGCTTTGAATGTTTAGTGGTCCGAAATTAAGTACTCCTTCAAGTCCCCAAAGTGCATAGCGATCAACACCAGCGATCCGCCCGGTATTAAGCCAACGACTCGAGGTACGGGATTCTGGGCGAGTGCGGAACCTTGCTTGGTTGTTAGATGCATTTGGATCCGTATTGGCTACCGATCCCGAGATACCCCAGTGACCGTAGTTGCGGCCATCAGACTGCTCATCGTACCAAAAGGTTTTAGCAAACCGACCAGCGAATTCCGCTTGATATACTCCGTTTTCGGTCGTCGCGAATATCTTCCCGCTGTTTTGTGCGTTTTCACACATGAAGGCTCCATACCGCCAGTTGTAAACCTTGTCGTTGGAAACACCGTAGGATTGAATGCCGATGCGTCGAGCGTCTTCATTGAATGCCTCGACACCTAGCGGTCGCTCTATGAAAGCGTTGTAACGGCTTGATGCCAATGTTGATAATCCGTAGGGACGTTTCTGTTGTCCTAGGATGAGGGTGTTAAGAACGGGGAGTCCGTTGATTCCGAAATAGGCATCTTTGAATGCGATCTTGCCCGGGTTAGCGAAGTCCATTTCTATTTTATAGATGCCATGATCGCCCATTGTCCCTTTGGGGCCGAAGCGTAATCGTCTGAATCCGATGTGGTCTGCTGGACCGGTTAGAGGGTTACCTGTTTCCATTTCATTAGTAACACTATCACCTTCAATAAATGCCCAGTGATCGAGATGGATTCGACCGGTCCACTTTTGGGTGGCGGACGTGTCGATGCCACTGTCACGTTTGTGACCAGCAAGCGATTGCTTTTCGAGCGTTTCAAGTCGTTGCAAAATTGAAGATGTTTGATCCTGCGAAGCGCCCCTGTAAGAGACAGGCGTGGAAATCTGTGGCGTTGACGCGAATTGTGCTAGCAGATCGTTGCTCATCAGAGTTAAAAGAAACAGGACAACGATGGTTGATTGCTTTGACATTCTGTGAATCCTTTTACGTTCCGACCTGTTTGTTTATTGGTAGTGCTAGCAATGTTGCAAACAAGACGAATAATGCTTCTACAGTGTTGTTCGGTAATGATGTTATCTGAGAATTACTAAGATTGTATTTTTGCCATGAATGCTTGGGATTGGTAACTAAATTCCAAAACTGACGTTGTATGAAAACATGGATAACCTTACTATTCGCACCTAGAAACCATGGAAGCGATATTGGATGGTTAACTTGGTAGTCTTTTTCGTCATGATTTTCGCTGAAAACGACTCCATGTTGCCCCCATTTGGATGTCTTGGCGTCGTGAATTTTCATGAAAACGTCAAAAATCGACATCTGAGGTGTGGAAATGGTGAAAGTGTGCCGATTATGACGAGTATTCCGACAAAACCGTTAATTCTGGTTTTGTGGGTTAAAGTGGTTCGCATANNNGTAATTGCATTTGGGGCATCAATGGTGGCGGCTCAATATCCAGGTGCTTCTGTGTATGGAGGCGGTGGCACGCCTTATCAGCCAGGAGGTTATTATAATCAGCAACCAGCATATGCTCCGCCGGCTTACGGTGGGCAGTTGGGTCCGCAGCCAGGTGTGATGGCCCCGATAGGGACTTATCCACAGGCGCAGGGTCTGCGCAGTAATATTATGCCGAGTGCCGCTGGGGTTATGCCTGGCGGAGTGCAGCAGGCAGGTGTTTCTGCGATTGCTACTGAGCGAGAAGCTGATCGTTTTCGAGCATTTGGGCGTAATAACGCCAACCGGGTCGCTAGTCGATTCGAGCAGGCTGTCGTGCGTCGCTCTCCTCGTTGGTTTGATATAGCCATCGACGCAATGTATATGGAGCGTGATGCGGGAACCGGTCAGGGGGAATTGTCTAGTGAGGGGATTTCTGGTCCGATCGTTCTGACGACAGACAGTGGTGCGTTTTCGCGAGAAACTGGCATGCGGTTTGAGGCGGCAGTTCCGTTGTCGAGCTCACGAGTGGTTGAGTTTACGTACTACGGGTTGATGAGTTTTGATGCTAACAAGACCGTTCCTAGCAACGGTAATTTATTTTCCGTACTTAGTAATTTTGGCACTGCTCCTTTTGGTGGGTTTGGCGAAACCGGGCAAGCTGATGAGCACAGTATGGCATACAGTTCAGATATTGATAACGTGGAACTCAGTTTTCGTCATCGTTGGATGGATCCACAAAGTCGCTGGCAAGGGTCTTGGCTCGCTGGTGTGCGACACGTTTACATAACAGAAGCATTTGGGTTTAATTCGCAGTCGGCTAATGGTGTGTTGGATTATGACTCACGAACGGTCAATGCAATTACCGGTGGCCAAATTGGTGGTGATCTTTGGTTTCAGGCTACGACTGATTTAAGTTTTGGAGCTGCTGTCAAAGTTGGTGCCTATGGCAATCAGGTCAAGAGTCGGTCGACTTACTTCGCAACTTCGATTAATCCACCGGTTGGAACCGATGATGAAACCAATCGTGCGACATTCCTAGTTGAAGGTCGAGTAATGGCGAACTGGAAGCTGAATCAGAATTTAACACTACGAGTTGGTTATGAAGTGCTTTACATTGATGGTGTTGCTTTGGCGTCTGATCAGTTCAGTTCCAACCCGCCTTTTGTTCAGCCTGTGCCTGCTACGTCGTTAGTGGACAATGGAGATGTGTTGTATACTGGCTTTAGCGCTGGTTTTGAGTGGATGTGGTAGTCAAAACGGCAATTTGATTGACGTTTTTGAAATAAACAACAACGATGGTTAGTGAGGGTTCTTTAATTAGGACTCAATGTGTAATCGTATTGGAACTTAAACAGAAGTTTTCCTCGAGATGCGGCAGATGCAAGAAACGTTTAAGAAATTTATGAAACGCAAAACCCAGCGAACAGTGAAACGGGAGAAATTCCTTTCTGGGCTTCAGTTTGAAGCTCTGGAGGATCGCAATTTACTCGCCGGTGATATGGGAGTTGCGTTTGCGGAAGTTGCTGAGGGTGAAAGTCTAGGCGGTTATGTTATGGCGCCGACGACGATGGTCGGGTCCGATGGTTATCAGTCGGGTTTTTCATTGGGCAAGGCACCTCTGCAGGTGGTCGAAGAATATCTCGCCGCCAATGCGTCGGATTTCGGATTAACGGATGTGGATTTAGGAAGCTATCGCATTTCCAGTCAGTTTGTTAGCCAGCATACCCGTGTCAC
>LWDU01034319.1_pt1 | contig 17269 bp, 11 predicted proteins | sample 727161 | NCBI WGS metagenome assembly LWDU01 (sample SAMN04566230, study PRJNA314399) | hydrothermal vent metagenome | isolation source: deep sea hydrothermal plume seawater | place: Mexico: Gulf of California, Guaymas Basin | collected 2004-07-11
ACCAGGCGTTCTGGGAAGGTGGTAATTCATTCATTGCGTGCGAGTCGTTCCGAATAACCTCCGCGCCGAACGAGGGGGGGCTTTACTATCAGCAGGTTCCCGACGATTTCATAATGTCGTGTGTTAGAGATACTGGAAACGAGACGCCTGAAGACTTCACACCGCTGCTGTCAGATCTAGTACCTGCAGGTTTACTTACTCTTGGCAACAATCGAGTAGTTGATAAGCTTGTGACTACGGATCTTCATGTCATACCGGCCAAAGACCAGCTATCTAAACCAACCGCAATTGCACATCTCTCCTTATCTACCGTGGCGAATGCCGCACTTACAGAGACCACATTTGACGATTGCGTACCAAGGTTAGTAAAGTACCTAGGACAGTCAAGCATTACCAGAGGTTCTATATTGCGGTTCCTTGATTCAAATGCCAATCCCCGAACCATTGATGTGAAACTAAATTCAGAACCACAACACGGAATTGTGGGGCCTAGCACTGGTGTAAACGGGATGTTCATTCCCAAAATAACCTTCGTCAATGCCCAAAATGATTTTGCAAAATTAACTCCCATTCCTAACCCAACTTCCTCACTCGGTTTCATGTCTGGTGCTTCTCTTCGATTTACTGTCCCACATGGTCAAAAGATGGATGCCAACTTCATAAAGAATTGTCGTGATCTTGTTCGGCAAGCACCTTATATACATTTCGCGGGTGGTCTCACAATTCCTGCTGGTGCACCACAGGCGGGGGGCACCTATCATGCGTCCCCATTCCCGGCAGGTGCTGCTTTTCAAATCATTGCACCACGCGGGTTTGCAACCTCCATTCCCGCAAGCACTAATCAATATGGCGAGTTAGTGGGTCCAATTCAGTGGACCAACGACCCTTTAAAAAAAGGAGACACTATACAGCAATTGACAACACATTGGACAAGGGGAATATGTACACAGACAGGAGCGGTTCCAGTGGCGATGACTGAAGAGCATTTTATGTGGGAGTTGGATCTCAAAATGACACCCGAATTTTTAGCAAACTTTTCTGGGCAAAACCCAGTCCTGCCTAGGTCTGCAAACGCTGCACCTGATCCTGGTATTGCTATACTCCAAGACAGCAGCTTCATGATGACTCTGAAAGATACCGTAATATCCCGCCATGGATTTAGTTGCTTCGTTACAGGAAACGTTACCAGCAATTTGTCCGCAATTGATCAAATTGCAAACACCATATCCATTGCTACATCGGGACCTAGTTCGGAGGTTAAAATAAATCGTGGCAACGAGTCCGTGACCGTTTATACACCAAATGAGTTCTACAATTTATTTAATCGTGCTGGGGACACGGATGAGGTAACTCCCCCCTGGGTATTACAAACTGATGAGAATGGCGGGTTTGCTGTACAATGGAAGATGGATGCCAGTAAACCTATTACACAATTTACAATATCCAAACCTATGTGTGATTCACTCGGGTTAAACCCATGGATGGACTTCGAACAGACACAGACCAACATGAGTAAACGGCAATACACGGCCACTCTGCTTGATACATTGTATCACGGTGCAGAAGATGACGCATCGGTTGCTATGGCAAGTTATATAATTGATCAGCCACTTGATGCGATTGTATTAAACCCTGCGGGAGTTGCCCCCCTTCCCGAAATTGCAAATGGTCAGCCTGGGGGGCCCCAGGCCAGGAACTGGGCCTTCATGGATCTGTGTAACGTTGGAACAAAGCAATACAGAATATTGAGTATTCAAAGTTCACAAATCGAAATTGGGAAAAGTTACCCTTCGCGTCTCATGCCACAACAAGTCTATTCAGATAATGGTGATATTTTGATGTATCAGTATTCAGGTTTGCCAACCAAGGGACAAATCAGGAATACTGGTCAAGTCAGTGTGGAGTCCTGGGGCACTTTCAGTATGATCAATTTGGTTATTCCGAACATTCCTTTCCAGTCTATGCTCGGTGGCGAGAGTGATGCGCGAATACTTGCCTCACTGCGATNTGGAGATTATGCAAATCCCATTTAAGGGCCAGTTTCAGGTGAAACTCAGACTTCTACAGACACAATAAATTTTAGCCTAGAAATAAATGCCTCCCACCCACGAAACAGCGAAAGAGAAAGCAGCACGATTAGAGAGAGAAGCACAAGCACAACGACAACGGGCACAAGCAGATTCAATACGGCAGCGTGAAGCACGACTAGCAGCTACAGCCCGACTCCGAGCTGGTGGGCGTTCTGCTTCAGCGCGCGGACCGATTCCTAGAGACCAATGGCGTCAACAGCAGATGGGACAAATGCAACAGCAAGCTGATCAGGCACAGGCCGCCCATTTAGCTGCACGAAGACGTGCGGCCGCCTCCTTAGCTGCAGAAACCAAAGCAAGGTATGACCAACAACATCGTTTAGCGCAACTGAAGGCAGGAACCGCTGCTCCAACCGCAGTTCCCACAGCTCCAACAGGTCTCGCTGGTCTCTCTGCCCCTCCACTCCCACCAGCTCGCCCTCCAGGACCGAGGACTATCAATCCAACCGAACGCGCTAGATGGGTGAAATCAATAAATAGCATTGGTAATGCCAATCTGATTAGATGGGGTGACGACCGAGGATTGCATTTTAATGATTTCCTGAAGGAACATGACCCGACTGGCTCGAAGCACTTGGCCGATTCCCAAAAAAAGGAAAGTTATAAAGCATTTCGAGACTGGATGAAGCATAAAATGAACGATCAGAATATTGTTCGGGTTTCCAGGTCAGCACCCAAGCGCAGAAGGCCAGGTGCCAGAGCTGTTCCAGGCCAGAACCCAGCGACTGATCGCAATGCACGTGTACAACCCTTAATTGATGCTGTGGGAGCGCTAGGTGCTCCTAGCCGACATAGGCCACCTGACCACACAGACAGTTCCTCCTCCGCTCGTCCGCCCCGAACACCGATGCAAGTGTTGCGCGCTCCTGCAAAGATTACCCCAGATCAAATTGATCAAATGTCTATCAAAAGCTTGATTGCTATTGGTATGACTAAAGGTTACAAGGCTACGGCGTTTAGGCGAGAAGTGGGAGTTTCGGGGAATATACAAAACCATCAACCTGCGTTTAGAGCATGGCTGAAATCAAAACTATTCCCGAATGTAATACAAGGTGCTCCACGACGCGCGAAAATAAATGTTGCTCAGTTAGGTGCGATGTCCTTTCAGCGGTTGAGCCAGTACACAGCAATGGGCCAGGCGGATATGACTGTAGAACACTTTCAGGCACATGTACTTGGTGACTCCACTGCGGTGATGGGATTGACTCAACAGGCCCAATACAAGCAATGGGTTCGTGAACAAATTTTTGGAAAGCCTGTCCAGCGCGCCCTCCCTCCAATGACATGGACAGCATCCGAACTGGCAGGTTTAGACAATCCTACGTTTGACCACCATGCAGTTCTAGTAGGGGCGGGGTTTGATGCCTGGAAGTTAACTCTTCGTAGAGACATCAGCGGTTTGTCTAAAAAAGATCAGATTTCCCTGTGGCGTAAGTGGGCCACAAGAAAAATCACGAGACGAACTTCCCCTGATCCTGACCAGAGCGGAGATGTGGATGATATACTGAGTCGCGCCAGACGGGCTATAGCTTCGCAAACTGGCATACCTTCAGTTTCAGAAATGAAAGAACTTAACATTCAGCATTTCATAGAACTAATGACATTAAAAAGTCAAGAATTGAATATACCCCTAAGAGTTGATGATTATAAAAGAGCAAAGAAGATAACCACAACGGGATCGGTTGACCAGAGAGTGTACAGAGAGTGGGCTATGGAACAAATCCTCGCAACTGGTCCCAGACGACCACCAGTTTCTGTTCAGCAACAGTGGCCTCCAGGACCTTCCTCGGGAGCAGCAGCTCCATCTGCGGCTTCCGTTAGGCGTGCTGGGAATCAATACGATTCAGATGCTGGATACACTGCAGGAGGGGAAACGCCCCAATCACCAGGGGGGTCGCCGTGGACACCCTTAGGTGGTCACTCACCCGTGCGTCCTAGAACCCCCTCACGAGCAATGAGAAAGAGGAAACCAAAAGACAAACCACCACCCACCCCCGATTGGGCAAAAGATACTTTCACACCAGCCGACTCGTACGATCCCAACGTCGCAGCAAGTCATGGCGATATACTAAGAGAGGCCAAACGGCAAGGTGTATCCTACCCTGCTGTGGCAGCTAGGAAGAAGAGCACACCGCACAGCAAACCCGACAGTTCCAGCGATGATATCGAAGTGATGGCACCACCCGCACCCAAACCCAAACCGCCCGCAGTGCCCGACGTTTATTCAGATGTCGACTCTGACTATTTAGGGCGCGTATCTGCTGCAGATCCCATGGCTTCCGCTGGAGACAGCGCGGGTGATTATATGAGTTCAGCCGATGATTTTTCAGGTATGGCCGTCCGTTCAGGTCCCCCACCCCGCACAAACAGAATGCCAACTGGATCTGAAAGCGCTCCACCAATTCGTGGGACTGGGATTCCACAGCGGGCTCCAGCTCCACCGATCCAGCGGGGGGTTCGGAGGCCTGCTGGCGATGATGAGAAACGTGCACCACCTGGTGGGTTTCCAGCTCTACCCCCTGATGCCCCTCCTGTAGCCCGTGTACACAGGGGACGGATGGGGGATGTGATGCGTTGGGCTGGAACGAGTTGGGGTTCAGTGCCAGGTCGTGCATGGGGTGCCAGGGCGTGGAGTCCAGGTGGTCGAGGTGCACCAGGTGGTCCCGTACCCATAAGAGGGCGCAGATCATCCGTTGGAGGTGGGCCTAACATCCCTAGAGGTAGGCCTAGGTCAAGCTCCGTTGGAGGTGGGAGAGGTGGTCTTGATCTCGCGGGGAACCCATTCGCCAGGGGTGGAGGTCGAGGTGGCAGAGGTGGGAGAGGTGGGAGAGGTGGAAGAGGTAGGGGAGCCCCTCCCGCAGTGGCCCCCCCTCCCGCAGTGGTCCCCCCAGTACTTATTGCTCCAGCTGGTTATCCTGTAGCTAGGGTAGGGAGGGTAGCTAGAGCTGCTAGAAGAAACGTCCACCGTAGGCGACCAATCCGTGCATACACCTCAGGAACTAATCGAGCAATGGCAGGAATGGCAGCGTGGACTAAAACTCCGGAGCTCAGTTTCAAAAACACAGCTCCCGGTAGATACACACTGCGAGCATTCCGCGGAGTAACAAAAGATGTGCGCACACACTTGCGTGCTCTAATACGCAGGGCACCCCATTCCCTGTGGGTGGACGGCAAGAAGATGAATAAGAAGCAAGCATTCTCACTAATTGTTGATTTGCTCAATAAATTGCAAGTGGTTCAAGTCGCATTGACGAATTAATCTAAATATGTAACAAATGGACCTTAAAACTAAGAATAAGAAACTTACTGATCGCATTCAGAAGGCTCGGGATTGTAAACGAAGCTCCGCGCGTGTCTATGCATCCAACCTAGGACGTATCCACCGCGAGTTTCTATCTAAAACCACATATAATCAGAACTTGAAGTGGCTGCATGACAATAGTGAGAGCCTATTGACTAAATTGAAGAAGATAGAGAATATAAATACCCAACGTAACCTGTTGGCAGCATCCTTAGTTGGGTTAGATCTCACCAACGGTACGAAGAAACGTGTTGCATTCGTGAAGCAGATAGGAGTTCTTAACAAGAAGAAGGATGTGATTGCTGCAAAGGGCGAGATGACAGAGAAGCAGGCCGCCAAGTACATTGATTGGAAGAAAATAGTCAAGTTGAGACAACTCCTTGCAAGGTCCGTGCGTCTTGCTCGTTATTATCAGCGAAAGCATATCAATAAGAGTGATTTTCAACTGCTGCAACAGAATTTGGTGCTTCATCTCTATACTCTCATGCCACCTGTGAGGAATGATTGGTCTACCGTGAGATATCTCACCGAGTCTGATTGGAGCTCACTCAGTGAACAGGAAAAGCAGACGACCAATAACCTAGTAATGGCTAGAGGTGGTTACCGAGTCTATTGGGCTGACTATAAGACCAAAAAGAAGCATGGTGTAATTATGCAGATGCTCCCAAAGCCACTCCAGACCCTACTGAAGAAGCATGTTAAGATGTTGAAAGACCGCTATGACGAAAATGACCTCTTGTGGACTCAAAACGGTACCCCAATGACCCGTAATTCACTCACGAAGTTCCTGCAGAGGCTATTTTACAAACATTTCCGCAAGAAAATATCCACCAGCGCCCTAAGATCCATCTTTTTGACACACAAATTTGATAAGAAGGTTTTGGAGGAAGCGAGAACTATAGCTAGACAGATGCATCACACGCCAGATGTTGCACGCGATTTCTACGTGAAGAATAAATGAGCGCAATAGGTGCCACAGTTGCGGGAGCTAGCATCTCAAATCTTCTCACAGCCGTTGTTTTGATGGTTATGAACTGTATTCGGAAGCGTTTGAACAAGAGTAAGTGCGAATCTCATTGCTATATTTTCGATTGTGAAGCCCAACTGGATGACCTAAAACACGTTCGTTCCCAGGTTGTCACCCAAAGAGACATGCTGCAGAACGTAATAGAACTGCTAGACCCGAACGGCACGTTGTATAAGCAATATGCCTCTTCCTCTGAAACGAATCCAACAACTACCAGCCAGGGACCGCAGAGGGTCATTGAGACTGTATAATAGGGCTGATTGGCCATTCACTGGGAAGTTAAAATAAATCCCCATCGGTTACTTACGGAAAGCCGATCGGTACAGGAGGTACGAAATTTCCCGAAGTAATTGGTTTACCAGGATGACTGGAATGCGTACCATTAATAGAGAGAGTCGGGTGACCAACTTGAGCAGATGCACCCGGATTTCCACTGGTTACGGGGGTTTTCGGAGTAGAGGGACTGTTAGGTGCGGCATCCGACCCCCCTTGACCCACTAAAGGCAATACTTCCTTTTGCAGTTGTGCTGAAAAGTGGTTAATTACGTTCAATTTCTGCTGATTTGTCTGTGCCATACCTAGACCGGTCTTAATTTGCTGAAATATCGCAGGATCTGCATTTGGAGCCAGGTTTTGCAGCTTAGCGGACAAATCTTTCATCTGTTGGACCGCTCCCTGGACGTAAAGGTTCTGATTCTCTTCCGTGAGAGCCCGCGCTTTCGCTAACTGCTGTTGTGGCGTATCCTGAGCAAGCTTTGAGCTAGCTGCATAATCCGATGGACCGTATTTTGCAATGAATCCGTGCGACTGATCCTCTTGTTGTTGCAAATATCCACTCAAACGGGGGTCTTTTATGATATTACTCATTTGCGGATCAAAAGTTGTGGACGATTTGTACATTTGACCATGCGAATTCTTGATCATTGAATCTAAACCACCCTGTAGAGCTTTATTTGCTCCAGTCACCCCCAGGATTGTACTTGCAAACGGAACCACAGCGTCCAGGAAGTGTTCAGCAACTGGGATTACAAGTTGACTCACAATTCCCGTCACCGCATCGTCGAAACGAGCAGCTCCCGTCCAAACGTCCGACCCTTCCTGGGAGCCAAACGGATTAATCGAGGCTTGCCCGTAACTAGTCGCGTGCTTTGCATTGTAATCCATCCCTTGCATTCCACTCTGCATCGCCATCATCACGTCTTTTTTGCTATTAATCTGGATTGGAGTCCAGGAGTTAGACGCATCGTGCTGATCCCCCCCTTGTGCGTACCACATACTGTAATGGGGGTTAAGTGGACTACCCGTTATGGCCACCGCGGGTCCATTGCCGTAATTTGCCGCCTGTTTTACGTAATCGGAAGCGTAAGGTGCTAGTTGACCATCATGTGTTATGTAAAGCCTCTTCCCCGCATTGGTTGTTACATAGAGTTGCATCTGGTTGGGCCCAGGATCGATGTCTTGAACAATCTTTGCTCCGAATTGTAACTTGCCCTCCCCGTATTGCATCGAGTCGGCTGTTGCGGAATCTTGCCGATAACTGGCCATGTAGGAACCGCCTACTGATCCACCATAGGTTCCGGTTTGCCCATCATCAATTTCATCGGAATATTTGCTAGGCGCACTGTCTAAAGTATTTCCCATTTTTTTAAAATGAAAAGAAAAGAGAATGAGCGACTTCAATATGCTGACCGGTGTCCCCTATAATGTGAACGTGCCTGAATTTCAGCCTGAACGTTCGGCACCCGTTTTTCCTGTTGTTACTCGGAAATATCCTTGTATCGAGGATGTAGTCACACAGGATTATGCAAGATTTGATACTCTCACATGGAAAATCCAACAACCCGACCAGTCCATGGTTTGGCAATCTGTTAAGCTAGTTTTGCCGCTGGAAATGAAAGCGTACAGGGCGGCAGCTGTCACGTTGGCGAATATGCCAGACGCAGCAGCGGAGTTGGATATGCGTGTTGCATCAAAAAGGCCCGCTTGCAATATTGCTGTTGCTGAGTCACCTATGGGTGCGTTTCGCCAATCGTCTCTCACGATCAATGGCAGAATATTTTCTGAGGTAAACGATTACCGTCGTGTGTTGGATGCATGCTACAGAGGGACAGGTCCCAGTTCATACGGAGATAACCACTCGCTCAAACCAATCGTATGCAGGGATATTCATGCTCCAGTTTCAGACCAATATACTGTGGTAACTAGCGACGGGGCGGATCCACCTAGATATACCGATGTACTCACCGGTGGGCGAGCTAATATTGTAAGAATTGAAGATCACAATGCAAGGACCATAGACAGCGCGTTTTCACTTCTGGAACACAATGGGCCGTTCATTGAAAGAGCAAGAAAGTTTCAGGATGAGCTCTCCTATGACGGAAAGACGTGGAAAGGTCTCATTACCAATTATCTCGAATTGGGTCCTTTTCAGGCACGAGCCCGTGTCTCAAATACTGCAGTTCCCTATGTGAGAGATTTGCATCTTAGATTGAATTTTGACACAAATCCGTCGCGGTTTGATGCGCGTATGGGTACAGAAATGACTGGATTACCTTTGAGCAGCTGTCGAACAATTCCGTGTAAACTGTTCGAGTTTGGCACAGTTCCGAACATACTACATTTAGGAGAATCTATACGGCGAACCGCTGATTTCATTTGTGGAATGCAACTGAAATATACGGAGAAACCATATTTGGAAGTTCAATATGTCAGATACATTGAACCGATGAAAAGCTTCTACAACCTCAGGTGCTTTGAACACCAATATGAACAGTCAAATCCGTTCCAGCTAATTGCACCCCAGGCCTCATTAGTAAGCCCAACAAGTCTCCAACGTGTAACAAGTCGACTCCTAAGCTATCCGACCAAAATTTATCTTTATGCATCACTTTCAGATACTGAGCAGAATCCCTACATCATGGGTAATGTTCGCAGATCGTGCTTGCTGGAAAATATCCACTGTCGCATAAATCAGCGGGCTGACATTATTTTCAACCCATCACAGGAAGAATGTTACCAAATGTTCAGACGACACACGAACTCTAGTTTAGAATATGGCGCATGGCTCAAATCACCGATTTATTGTTTCGATCCCGTGGATTTGGGACAGCCAGACTTTTTAGCCAATGATGCACGGTTAAGTCTTATGGAGTGGGACACCTCTGTCTCCCTGACCGCACTTCAGATTCAGGAACAAGATGAGGCACTGAAAATGAACTCGATAGAATCCATGGGATACAAGAGTGATTTCACCAGTTCCACTTGGTTAGGAGTTAATTCAGCTCAAGGTAATTTGGTAGCGGCTAGTTGGAACAATAATTCCCCTGCCGCCCTGGCGAACGCAGCACATATTTACAACATTTGCATGGATTTCTTTATGTTACCCGCGGACACCACAACGGGAATTACACTTGTTGGAGATGCGCAGCTCATGGTTGGCAGAACTTTCCAATTCAGCAATGTCAAATATTTAGGTGTGCACTACCCACCGACGACTAGTGAAATGATTAAAATCACTACGGCTGGGTCGAGAGGTACAAGATTCAAGGGAATGATATGGGCTCAAGTCCAGACAGCAGTTGGCCAGGGGCAGAACCAATGGTCCGTTGTTGGCAATAGATTATACTGGGTACCGGAAACTTACCTCCTAGATATGCTCCCCGCCAATGCTGATGTGATCAACCAATATAGTGAGCTGACAACTACTGTGGTTCCTGTTCAGAATCAAGACAATACGTTTACATACGTGGTAACACCAGGATGTAAATTTCTTGCTGGCGCTAGGATAAGATTTGCTGGTAATGTCCTAGATCGTAGAGAAATAAATCCAGCTGCACAATTTAATGCCCGTGGTGCACAGATTACACCAGGACCGTTTGCTTACGTAACTGATCAATATGGAATACGGAATCAAAACGCCTTAGGCAATGCGGTATATGCCACTCCTGGTCTTAACCCTCCAGGTGGAGCCTTTACTAGGGCGGACCAAAGGGCGAATGTGAATGTCAAATGGGCGTGTTTTAGGCCCACACAAGCTATGTGGAACGGTGGCGCAGATCCCGATCAAATGGTTATCCGGTGGAGAGGAACCAATGCTCCAGAACATCAACAAGCGGGGACCACAACCCCACTTTTAAATGGACACTGCGGCTTATATATTCGCGGAAACATGGAGAGGGACCAGGGCGTGCCAAATAAGGCAATTAACAACGCGATTATGAATTGGGATCCACAAACTGGGGTCACTTGGCCACTTAACGACATTACATTCAAGGATTATGCGGATCCCGAGTTCGATTATACCTTAAAAGCGCTTTACGAGTATGGGAATTGCCAATACCAATTTACAGCGGATGGTGCACCTACGAAAGTTCTTCCGAATTTGGTGCCTACAAGGGATTCCAATGCTATCCCAATTGTTTAATAATTTTGTGTGTTGAATAAATGAGCGTTCGTGTAAAACATAAATTTCGCCATGTGGAAAGTTCTGATGATACTGTCGCAAACGGCTCCCTTTGCGGCGGTAGGGTATTTATCCGAGATATTGTACTTGTTGCGGATGGTAGGGACGGGTTTTCTGTTTTTAGATTGCAAAACAAGGTCCCAGAAGCATTATTGGAGCAAGACCCGACTACCGAAGTAATTAGGAATGCTACATGCATGGATTACTTGCATCAAGCTGAGAGCAGGGGATTGGGATTCTCCCTCCATAATTTGTTCCCAGAACATCACCTGGAAAACGATTTCACTAGGGTCGATTTGGACACAAGTGTTTGGCAACCGAAGCTGGATGTCCTAACCGCACGATTCGATGCATTAGACCTTGTGAACGCACTTGACCAGGAACTTGTCGACGAGTTTGTAGAGCAACTTAGTGCGGGAGGAGATGCCTTTGCGCTAATTGATTCGAAGGTTCTTGTGGAGAAAACGAGGGCGCTTGCGGCAGAACAAGCAAACTTAGGCGCTATTGCTGCTGAAATTTCCGCGAGAGAGGCAGACGTTGATGCCGAAGCTGCAGCCGCATTGGGCGCTCGTGCTACTATTCAAGCAGAGGTTGACCAAAATGAAGCAGATATTGCTCAGGAACGAGTTGATCGCGTTGCTGATGTGAATACCGAAGAGACACGGGCTCAAGGAGTGGAATCTACAAATGCAACTGCCATTTTGACGGAAACTAATGATCGCATAGCAGCTGTTAGTGCTGAGGTTACGGCCAGAAATGGAGCAATTGCCACAGCTGTTAGTGCTGAGGCCAGTGCGAGAGGAACCGCAATAACTACAGCAGTTGACGCGCTTGTTGATTCAGCGCCAGGAACGCTCAACACTTTGAACGAACTCGCTGCGGCGCTCAATGATGACGATGATTATCATGTTGCAATCACAACAGCCCTGACGGGCAAACAGGGACAGAGCGCATATCTTGATGTTGTGGATTCTGCGCAACGATCGTTAGTACAGTTGCAATCTCTCGACACAACTACATCCATCGCGACACATTTGTCAGATGAGGAAGCGCGAGCCCTGGCGGCAGAAGCAGTGAATGCGGGACTGGTCGGCAGCGAGGAAGTGCGAGCCCTGGCGGCAGAAGCAGTGAATGCGGGACTGGTCAGCAGCGAGGAAGTGCGAGCCCTGGCGGCAGAAGCAGTGAATGCGGGACTGGTCGCTACCGAGCAAACGCGAGCCCAGGGGGTTGAATCCACAAATGCTACAGCAATTAGTTCGGAATCTGCAACGCGTGCGACTGCCGTTTCTGGAGTGCAATCTGACTTAACAGCTGTTGAGCTCGTACTCGGTGACCGTACGGCTGTCCAAATTGCGCGAGTGGATGCCACTGGACCCATTCAGGCCCAAATTGATTCCAAAGCAGCTGATGCAGCAGTCGTTAAGAAAACAGGAAACCAGACCATCTCTCAGAACGGCACGGCAGCAGTACTCGTCCTGACAAATACCAACTCTGACGCACCGATTTTAACTTGCATTGGTGGAGATGGTGAGATTAAGCTCTCAGGTGGAAACGTGCTAGAGTGCGACCGACCCGGGTCGATGTACGTGCGTGCTAGTGATGGGACTGGAAATGTTACCATTCAATCTAGGGGGTCCAGCAAAGTGGTGTGTGACGACAAGGTTCGCCTGAAGGTTGAAGTCAGTGCAGAGAAAGATTTTTCAGTGGAAAACGCTAAGAAGGTAAAATTTGTTGAAGCGAGTGTAAATGGTTCGCACGCCGTTTCCCTGAGAGCTCCAGACTCTGTGCTTGCAGATGTTGATTTCGAGCTTCCCGCGGCAGACGGCACGGCGGGACAAGTTTTGAAGACGGATGGTAATGGGGCACTCAGCTTTGTTACGGCAGGCGGACTCTCAGCTGCTGGGAATGAAGTTATTACGGGAAACTGGACTTTCGAGGAAGCAGTCGTTTTCGAGGAGCCACTCCTCAGAATGCCCATGGTGGAAATCACCACCGCGCACAATTCCGGAACTACTCCAACAAAGTACCCGGTAACCATTGAGCATAGCGCATACCTGTACAACCTCCCAGGAACGAACACAGACTGGATTTTACCAACAAACGCTCCTCAAGGCACAAGGCTTGCCCTCTTCAATTACACCGGTACCGCATCGAACGGGAAAATTAATCTGTTCACGGCAGTTGGTCAGACGCTGTTTGCTGTAAATGGGACTGCAGATAAGGGCCAGGTGGGGTACGCTTCGAAAACGAATGGCAAAATGTACGCCACAATGATCAAAGCGGGGGCCGCGGGAATCTGGACCATATAATAAACGAATGGACTGGGTGATAGTCAACTATTACCGAACAGGTGAAACATTCACTGTGATTGAAAGCGAATGCCTCCAAAAGAGATCGATCAAAAGATGTTATCATAGGAATTTTGCGCTATCTATAAAATGACCAAAGCGAAAGTCAAGTTCAAAGTGTGGCGTGAATATGTTAAGCATCTTGTAAAGAAGAATCCAGGTATTCCTCTAAAGAAATTGCTGCAAACATACGACAAGAAAGAGTACGAAAAATTCAAACATTGTCCGAAAAAGATGTTGTGAATATGTGTAACATTATTCTAACTGGAAAACAATAAAAGTAAAAAAGAAAAAAAATGTGTGGGGAAGCGAAAAAAAGTTACACATAGTTTTTTGTGTTGTAAAATAAAATGCCCAAAGTCAAATTACCTAAAATTTATAAGGTCAAAAAGTCAAAAGAGGAGGATCAATTAGTTGTCAAATATAAGAATTTGAGCAAGGTGCAACTGAAGCAATTCAAAGCAGATGTGGACGAATATTGCCAAGCCTACTTCACTGAGGAACCGAAGGAATAATTTGTATACTCAAATAAATGGCCCGCAAGATAAAAGTTGCCCACCACATTCGGCGCGTGAAAGCTCACCATAAGCGACACCGCAAACGACTTCTCCAATTATACCACAAGGTACGTCAACATCCTGGTTGCTACAAAGCTGGTTATGGTCCTAGACGGGGGGCAAAGGTTCCACGGAGCCACCCCCAGAGACCTAGAGGACTCAATAAAAAAGGTGCTGGCCTATGGTCGGGCATTAAGAGTGCTTGGAGCTGGCTTACTGGACACGGTAAGAAGATTGCCAAAGATGTCGGCAAGGAGGCGATGAAACATGCGAAGATTCATGGTAAGGCTCTATTGGATGAAGGTAAGAAGAGAGCAGTCTCTTACGGTAAGGCACAACTCGAACGCGGTACCCAGTGGGCCAAAGGTCAGGCTAATGCTGCTGGAGAGAGAATTCGGAAGAAAGTTGAAAAACATATCTCCGATGCTACCGGAAAGGTGGAGGCAATTGCTAGTCGTGTGAACGCGGGCGTTTCCAAGTACACTGGTGCTACAACGGGAATGCCTGGACGCACGGTTGCAAAAAAGGGCAGCGGGTGGTTAGGCGACCGATTCAGAGGTGCAGTGGGGAGGGCTGCTCGCGGAGTTTGGCGAATGGGTCGTCGGAGGCGCTAACTAAAGACTAAAAATATCTATTATAAGAAATGGAGTGTCCAAGTTGCAAAGCCCAAACTTGCGGTATTATTGATGATAATCATTTGTGGTGCGACAAATGCGGTACTGCCATACGGTCTCAAGTGGAATTTCTGCCTAGCTACCAGAATTGCCACAACGCACCCAGGCAGCAAATATACAACCGCCGCAAGCGCTTTATGAGGTATATTCAATCACTGGCTCTAGACCCCGTGCTCGCGAATATACACGCAATTTTGGACCTCTATTCTTCTTTCGAATTCGCATGGGTGGTGCACAACAATTTAAGCAAGCGAACCTATTTTTATGCAAAACCCTGCATGCTCAAGGTTTGTTGCCAAATGCTACGGATTGATTGCACCCTGCCTGGCCTTAAGGATAAATCTCGGGAACGAGACCAATTCAGGGAACTCAAGGAAATGACTGGAACGCTAGGCTGGTCTACGAGTAGAAGTTCCCGATCGAATGAGATCTGATACCTGGACCCTATTTATTTCAGTTTTTACTCGTTTCATTCATTACTCATAAAATGCCCGGAACCATCACCACCATCCCCACTTACCTGAAGGAGAAGTTCGGAGACGCGAAGTTCGTGCTAGTAGTCAAAGATCAGTTGTCATTCATCAACGAGGAAGATGAAAAAGCTACACAAGAACAACACAGCAAATGGTTCGCCCAACACTGGTGGAAACTCCCAGCGGCAGTCATTTTCTACGATAGCGCGGAGGAAGCCACCGAGCAGGGAATTATCACGCCGCATCCCTACTGGTGGATCGTCTTCGATCGCGAGGGAAAGGAAATCAATGGAGGCTACTAACCTACCAACCGACATCCAAGATCTTATCCTGACGTTCCACGAACCCGCACCCTTCAGCCACACAAGACTGGTCGTCGAGTTCAAGGAGCTGGTGTTGGGCCGACCCTGGACGTGTTGGAGCATGCTCTGGCTGAACTGGTGGGGGACCGAGTACCAGCTGACCGCCCCGCCCAGCCCCCGCGGCCACCACCTGGAGCACCTCCTGATTCCCCACTTTTGAGCTAATTGACGCCGCCCGTACCAAAGGGGTGTTTTCCCCTATATTCAGTGATCTCGCACCCCCCAAAAGCGGAAACCAGCACTTATCTTTCGTAATCTGAATTAAGTTTAATGCAAATCTGACCGTATTAACGTTAATCTAAAGGGTTATGGAATTAGGTCTATAAAGGCATGTCAGGGACGGCCTGCGTCAATTCGATAAATTTGGACACACGGACATACGCGGAGGTCGCGAAGCTCAAAATCGAAACCCAAAAAAATGAGGCCAGGAATCTCTGGGTTCGCTGTGGATATGTGAGCAGAGCGCTCTGCAACGTCTGGGAGGTCCATCCTCGGGGCAAGCTGCGGTGGTGGGAGAGCAAAGATCCCATTTCTGGCAGGGCGGACATTGGCGGATACCTCGTGGTAGACCATTGTTGGCGCAGACGCAAGTGGACACTAAGCATGCATCGCATATCACTTGAAACATTTTTCCCAAAGCCGCACCGAATTCTGGAATGTGATCATCGAGATGAGAATCGGGAAAATTATGATATTCGAAACCTCAGGTGGGTATCACATGCACTAAATGTTGCTTTCCAGAAGCACCGAGGTTGGGGTAGAATGTGGGTCAAAAAAGAACAGCGCTGGAAGTACAGAGCAAGATTTCGCGACCATTCCTATACTTACCGCAATACCAAAGAGCAAGCACGAGACGAGTACCTATACATTCGTGCAGTATGGATACGTGATGAAAGGGAGCGCATCATTCAACTGGTAATGTCCCACAACAGGGTCGAAAGATTGGAAGCAATTCGTATGCTAAATTGGGATAAGCGCGATGACGTGTTTTTCCTAGTTGAATTAAATGAGTGATAAGGCTTGCTTAGCATGGGGTGCCATAGTTGGATGGTGGTGGCACGTCCCAGAAGTAGAGCTAACGCCCTTTGAAGCTAGAGAGAAGATACATGAGTTAGACTTGCAGAAACACCTAACCAAAATTATCTACTATTACAAACCAGATACCAAAGCTTAAAAACTTTTCAATTTGATTAATAAAATGTTCTTCAAGCAGCAACCTTGTTTAGACCAACGTTTGGTTTCTGGAGACCAGATATGCTTTTGTACCTTCGTGGAAGGGCGCCGCATGTACGGTTCTGTACCCGATCCCGATTGTTATGCACGGTTCCTGTTGAGTGAAGAAGCAGGTGCTCCATTTAGTAATGAGTTGTTATGGAGCGACACTCATACCTATGTAGACCTAGATGCGCCCTGTACGCTAGAGGAGCTTGGTTACACCCTAGAGGGGTTCATGGATGCGTTCAATGAGTTACTTATCGACCAGTTTGCGAAGCACTTAGGTGTTGCCATACGGGTAAGTGATATATTGTGGAGCAATGGGACTCGTCCTGGAAAAACATCCTTTCATATTAAGATATCCTGTGACCATTATTGGCCCGCCGCGGATCGTCCTAAGATGAAAGATTTTTTTCGTTTAGTGAACCAGCAATGCCTAGTGACAAAGGGGTTCCATTTTTACACAACCGTGGATGACCGTTTGCAGTTGAATTCCATACTGGACCTGAGCGTTTACAGTGCAAATCGTTGTTTTAGAAGTTTGGGGTGCCGCAAGCCAGATTCGACCGCGCTTGCTCCAATTTCGGGCGCAGTGACGCATTCAGCAATTATTGCTCACATGATTTCCTCCCCGGGCTCAGGTACGCCATTTGCGTTGAAATCCAAATGTAAAATACCAATAGTAAATACTTCGATAGAGACTAGTGCCCTGGGAGAGTTGGCAGCTAAGTTTGGCGCAACCTATATTGAAACCAAAGGA
>LWDU01036045.1_pt2 | contig 17266 bp, 16 predicted proteins | sample 727161 | NCBI WGS metagenome assembly LWDU01 (sample SAMN04566230, study PRJNA314399) | hydrothermal vent metagenome | isolation source: deep sea hydrothermal plume seawater | place: Mexico: Gulf of California, Guaymas Basin | collected 2004-07-11
CATGGTATTCACCGGCGTGATGCCACACCTGAATATAGGTTTCCTGCAGCACGTCATTGGCCTCGTCATTATCGCGCAACAATTGCATGCACTGTCCGTACACTGCACGGCTGGTTTGTTGGTACAGGTCGGAAAAAGCCGCGCGATCCCCTTGCGCGACTTTTGCCAGCTGATCCACCAGCATGCTTTCCCTTGCTGCCATAACGAGGTTCTCCGGACGCGCCGTTGAGTTGACCTCCTTAATGGCAGATGACCTGTTAGTAATACGTGAAAAAACGCATTCCGGATGCAGAAAAAAACAAAATATTTTTTGCATCCGCCAGGCGAGCTGCTGCGTAACGTAGACACAGTTCTCTTGCCTGCGGTCTGCACCGCCGCCGCGCTGCTGGCCAGCAGCACTGCGCTGGCATCCAGCCACCGCGAGGCCCCGTTCATCACCGGCATGCCCAAAGTCGATGGCACGGACTTCTATATGTTCAACAGCTATGAGTCCGGCCGTGACGGGTATGTGACCCTAATCGCCAACTACCTGCCCCTGCAGGATGCCTATGGCGGTCCCAATTATTTTTCCCTGGACGATGACGCCATTTACGAAATCCATATTGATAATGACGGCAACGCCATGGAAGACATCACCTTCCAGTTCCAATTCAATACGGAACGCAAAAACGCCACGGTCAATGTGGGCGGCACAGACGTGCCGGTACCGTTGATCAACATCGGCGCCATCACCGCCAACGACACCAGCGCCCAGAACGTGCTGGAAAGTTACACCGTAAAAATGATCACCGGCGATCGCCGCACCGGCAACGTTCAAAACATCACCCACGCCGGCAGTGGTGACGACACCTTTGCCAAACCGGTGGACAACATTGGCACAAAATCAATCAACGATTACGCCACCTACGCCGACAGCTTCATCTACGACGTCACCCTCCCCGACTGCCCGATGCCGGGCAAAGTGTTCGTTGGCCAGCGCCAGGAAGGCTTTGTGGTGAATCTCGGCGAAGTGTTCGACCTGGTGGCGCTCGACCCATTGGGCGCCCGTGATTCACGCAGCAACACCATCGGCGACAAGAACGTCACCAGCCTGGCTCTGGAAGTCCCGGCGGACTGCCTGACCGGCGACAACACCGTTATCGGTGGCTGGACCACCGCCAGCGTTCGTCAGGCCAGTGTCATCAACCCCGCGCCGCAGGGCTCCAGCACCACCGCCAGCGCGGACGCCAAAGGCCCGGCCGTGAAAGGCGGCGCCTATACCCAGGTATCCCGTCTCGGCTCGCCCCTGGTGAACGAGGTAGTCATCGGCCTGCCCGACAAGGATCGCTTCAACGCCAGTGAACCCAAGGACGACGGCCAGTTCGCCACCTATGTGACTAACCCGAGCCTGCCCGCCCTGGTGAATGTGCTGTTCAGCGTGCCCGCCCCGGAAACCCCGCGTAACGATCTGGTCACTGTGTTCCTCACCGGCGTCCCCGGTGTCACCCAGCTGCCCACCGTAACCGCCAGTGAAATGCTGCGCCTAAATACCGGCATCCCGGCCACCGCCGCGGGCGCCCAGGTCGACCTCGGTGTTGCTGGGGGTGACTTTGCCGGCTTCCCCAATGGCCGTCGCCCTGTGGATGACGTGGTCGACATTGCCCTCACCGCCGCCGAAGGCTTCCTCTGCGGGGCCGATGTAAACGGAGCCGATCCCGGTGGTGAAATCGGTAATTGCGGTACCCAGGACAGTCAGGTCAACGGTGGTGCCATCGTCAATGACGGCGCCCTGCCCGACCCGGCCGCCTACCTGACCACCTTTCCGTACCTGAACACGCCGCTGCCCGGTGCCGACAACGTGGCCGCCGCGCCGTAACCGCGCCCCATCACAGGAGGACATCATGCGTTTATTACTGGCAACCACGGTTTCGCTGGCGACCCTCGGGCTTGTGGCCTGCGGCGGTGACGATGACAACGATCCGCCACCGCCCCGTGCACAAGCCACGGTGGACTACACGGTCTTTGTGAAAACCCAGCTGGCCGCCACCAGTGACACCACCGACCCGGTTAGCGTGAATAACCTGCGCTTCCGGAACCAGACCAACAGCAACGAGGATGCCTATAACAGTGTCCTGGATTAACCCCCAAACAGGCCGCCGGTTTCCGGCGGCCTTACTGTTGATTCTCTGCGGGGGGCTACTGGTCAGCACGACCGGGGCAGCCCCCTACACCCCGGACAATAACAACACGGTGCTGGCCACCTTGTCGGACTCCCAACGGGCCCTGACACCCGCCAGCCCACCACAAAACGAGGCCGATGCACTGCGTCTGGCCCGCGCCCAGATTGATTACGGTCGCCAGCAGGGTGACCCGCGTTTTCTCGGCTATGCACAACGCACCCTGGCCCCCTTTTCCCAACCACCGTCCCCGGCGGTGAGCCTGCTGTGGGCGGACATCGAGCAACAACGCCACCAGTTCACCCGGGCCCGAACCCGCCTGACGCGGTTACTGGAACAGCACCCCAATCAGGGCCAGGGCTGGCTGATGCTGGCCAACATCGAGCGGGTTCAGGGCCAGTTCAATGCCGCCCGGCAAGCCTGTGGCAACGCGGCCAACAGCCTGCCACCGACGACGGTGGTGTTATGTCAGGCCAGTGTGCAAGCCATGACGGACCAGCATCAGCGCGCCTACGCCACCCTGCAGTCGCTGGCCGATAGTCCACTGGTTAGCGACACCACCCAGAGCGTCTGGTTGCAGGCCCTGATTGCTGAAATGGCCATTCAGCAGGGTGAACCGGAACGGGCGCAACGAGCCCTGGATGCCGCCCTGGCGCTCGCCCCACAGGATGCCTATTTGCGCTACCTGCAAAACGACCTGTGGTTACAGCAAGGTCACCCCGACGCCGTGATTGCGGATCTGAAAAACTGGCAGGACCGGGACAATGCCCTGCTGCGCCTGGCCATCGCCGGCCAGCGCAGCCAGCACCCGCAGGCCGGGCAGTGGCAACAGGCTTACCAGCAACGGCTGGACGCGGCTGAATTCGCTGGCCGCACCGTGCATCAACGTGAGCATGCCCGCTACCTGCTGCAGGTCGACCCGTCGCCCACCGAAGCCCTTGCCGTGGCCCGGGACAACTGGCAGCAGCAAAAGGAGCTCACCGACCTGCGCCTGTTGCTCGCCGCGGCCACCGCCGCCGACAACGCCGATGCCCAGGCCACCGCACGGGACTTCATCGACACCCACGGCGTCCATGACGCCGCCCTCCAAGCGCACTGGCCGGAGGCCCAACCATGAAGCATTGCCTGATACTGATGCTGCTTCTCGCCTGCGCCCCGGCGTTTGCCCATAAACCCAGCGACAGCTACCTAAGCCTGAACAGCGCCTCCAGCAGCCCGCAAATTACCGGCCGCTGGGATATCGCCCTGCGCGACCTGCAACTGGTGATCGACCTGGACAGCAACAACGATGGCAACATCACCTGGGGCGAGCTGCGTAACCGCCAACCCGAACTGGCGCAGCAAATTCTGCCCATGCTCACCGTGCAGACGGGGCAAGGGGAAACAGCCCAACCCTGCCCTCTCACGCTCACCGGTTTGCAGGCCAATGACCATGTGGACGGCACCTACGCCGCCCTGCATTTTCAGGGCACCTGCCCCGCCGCACCGTCACAACTGGGCGTTCATTACCGCTTCCTGTTCGACCGGGACCCCAGCCACCACGGCTTGCTCAAGTCGAACCACGACGGCGTCGAACTGGCGGTGACGTTCAGCGACAACCAACGTCGCCACCAGCTCGATACCAGTGGTGCAGGGCAATGGCAGGCCTTTCAGGGGTTTGTGCATCAGGGCATCCACCACATCCTGATCGGCTACGACCACATCCTGTTCCTGCTCACCCTGCTGTTTCCCGCCGTGCTGGTGTGGCAACGGGGCGGCTGGCAGCCGGCACCCACCATGCGTGGCGCCCTGACCCAGACCCTGGCCATCGTCACCGCCTTTACTGTCACCCATTCGCTGACGCTGGCGCTGGCCACGCTGGGCATCATTACCCTGCCCGCCTGGCTGGTGGAGTCCGCCATCGCCCTCACCGTCGCGCTCGGCGCCGCCGCCAATCTGCTGCCTGGGCTGTTCCCGAAACGCTGGATCATGGCCTTCGTCTTCGGCCTGGTTCACGGGCTGGGGTTTGCGTCAGTGCTGGCGGATCTGGGGCTGATGGGGGACGGCATTGTGTTGCCGCTGATATCGGCGTGGAGCTGGGGCAGATAGCCATCGTGTTGTTGTTTGTGCCGCTGGCTTATCTGGCGCGGGATACAGCGCTGTACAAGCGCGTCTTCGTGCCGGTGGGGTCGGTGGCCATCATGGTACTGGCCGGGGTCTGGCTGGTGGAAAGGCTCAGTTGATTCGCTGGCAATAACATCCTCCTGCGCACCATGGAGGACTGTCTGCAAGCGGCCCTGCCCCGGTCGAGGAAACCGTATCGAGATACGAGTGACGAGTTGCGAAAGGCAAAACCAAAGATCCAAAGAGAGGGCTTCCGGTTCTGAACTTCGCTCCTCGTGACTCGTGACTCTTGACTGAACCCTTCGTCGTGCAGGCATGGCACCTGCAGATAACACCACGCGCACAAAAAAGCCGCCCCGGAAAACCAGGGCGGCTTTTTTTCAAGCTGAAAAACGCGAAGGCACGGAGCTGAATTTCAGATGACCCGGCTACACGCCCGTCCGCGCTTTCACTTTCACCTTTTCACTTTCAACGACAACTTTTACAACACTTCGATAATGGTCGCATTAGCAGTACCCAGGCCTTCACAGATGGCCAGCAGACCGTACTTGCCGCCACGGCGTTTCAGCTCATACACCAGCGTGCCCATCAGCTTGGAACCGGTGGCCCCCAGCGGGTGGCCCAGCGCCTGGGCGCCGCCGTTCACGTTCAGTTTTTCGTAATCCGCACCCACCGCCTTCATCCAGGCCAGCGGCACGGAGCCGAACGCTTCGTTGACTTCGTACAGGTCGATATCCGCCATGGTCATGCCGGCCTGCTTGAGCACTTTTTCGGTGGCCGGGATCGGGCCTTCCAGCACCATGGTCGGGTCAGAGCCCACCACCGCCATGGCGTGAATACGCGCCAGCGGCGTCAGGCCCAGTTCCTTCACCGCCTTTTCGCTGGCGATCATTACCGCCGAGGCGCCGTCGGTAATCTGGCTGGCGTTGGCGGCGCTGATATGGCCCCCTTCCTGCAGCGGCTGCAGTGCCTTGATGGCATCCAGCTCCGCTTCCCAGCGAATTCCTTCATCGACCAGATGCTCTTCCTGGGAGCCGTCTTCCAGGGTCACCGGCACCGGAATGATTTCATCCTTGAAGCGGCCCGCTTCGGTCGCCGCCGCCCCACGTTTGTGAGAGTCGTAGGCGAACTGATCCAGCTCCGCCTTGCTTACCCCGTACTTCTCCGCCATGCGCTCAGCACCATGGAACTGGCTGAACGTTTCGCCCGGATAGCGCTTGCTGATTTCACCGGTAAACGGGTTGCCCATTTCCTTGACCGCCATCACCGGAGAACCGATGGGCACCTGGCTCATGGATTCCACCCCGCCGGCAATCACCAAGTCCTGGGTGCCACTCATCACCGCCTGGGCGGCAAAGTGGATTGCCTGCTGGGAGGAGCCGCACTGACGGTCAATAGTGACGCCCGGTACGGACTCCGGCAGGCAGGAGCTCATGATAGAGGTCCGCGCCACGTTGAAGGTCTGCGGGCCGATCTGGCTCACACAACCAAAAATCACGTCGTCGATTTTTTCCGGCGCCACCCCGGTGCGCTCGACCACTGCATCAATAACGCGGCCGCCCATATCTGCCGGGTGTACCTTGCTCAGCCGACCGTTCTTCTTGCCACCAGCGGTACGCACCGCCGCTACGATATATGCTTCTGCCACCGTGCTCTCCTTATCATCACTGTCTGTTGAGCGTCAGCTCATGAATATGTCACTGAGGCTACGCCGCCTGGGTAACGAAGCTCAATGACCGAAGAAGACGGCGGTGATGGGTATCTTGTCATCCGCGGATAAGGGCGCGTTCCGAATAAATCGAAAAATTCGATTAAATGGCCAACGCTGTCGCACTGTTTCATCGAACAGTCATCGGTGATCCTAGTCCTATTGAACACTCAGCGGCTCGACAATGGCGCCGCTGCCGCTGGCAGAACAACAACTCTCTGTAGAAACAGGCAACAACCGCCCAGCAACGCGATACCGACCATGCGCGTGCGGGGCATACCGTACGCGTCACAGAATTGCAGTTCCGGCGAGCCGCTTGCGCGCTCCCGGAGTGAGACGGATACGGAGCCATGACAGAGAACACACGCGACAGCCTTTTTCCTTCCCCCGGTTTCCGGGTCGCCAGCTTACTGGCGATCATCATGCTGGCGAGCCCGGGACTGACCGCTGCCGCGTCCCTGTCCGACACCGCCTCGCCGCTGGCCCGGGCCGGGGACCCCGGATTCGCCGAAATGCGCCCACGCCAATCCCGCCCTCAACCGCAGCAGGAGCGCGAAACCGGTAGCTGGGCACTGACCCTGGACAACGACATGCTGGTGCCGGGCACCCGTGATCAGGATTACACCTACGGCCTCAGCATGGCCGCCACCGGTACCCGGGCACGGGATTTTCTGCTTTCCCTGGATACCCCGCTGGGCTGGATCGATACCGCCCTGGGCCTCAATAGCCTGTCCGGGAGCCGGGTTCGCGGCCACAGTTTTGAAGCGGGCATTTTCGGCTTCACCCCGGAACAGAAAGAGCGGCCCGAGCCCCTCTACGACGACCGCCCCTACGCCAGCATGATCTACCTTTCCAGCAGCCGCGTGCAGGTGAATCCCGACGACCAGGTGGCCTGGCACAGCACCCTGACACTGGGCGCCCTGGGGCTGGATCTGGCCGGTAACATTCAGAATGGTGTGCACAAGGTCGTCGGCAGTGAACAAGCGGAAGGCTGGGATCACCAGATCAGCGATGGCGGCGAACCCACCGCTCGCTACGCGGTGGCACGGCAGAAGAGCCTGCCCATTTCCAGCGACAATCTGGAAGTGAAAAGCACCGTGGAAGGCTCGGTGGGTTACCTCATCGAAGCACGCTGGAGCCTGAGCTTTCGCGCCGGGCGCCTGCGCAGCCCCTGGTGGCAGAGCAACCCGGAGCTGACCCGCTACGGCGAGCGCAACAACACCACCGCCACCAGTGAGGATAACGAGCACTATGTGTGGGGTGGCATCGCCCTGGTCGGCCGCGCCTACAATGCGTTTCTGCAGGGCCAGTTCCGTGACAGCGACGTGCGCTACGACAGCGACGAAGTGAACCATGGCGTCGCCGAAGCCTGGTTGGGTTACACCTATGCCTTCAGCGACGGCTATCGGCTCAGCTATGTCCTGCGCGGCCACACCTCCGAACTGAAAGAAGGCGTGGGTGACCGCAATGTGCTGTGGGGCGGTTTGGTGTTCGCGAAGACCTTTGATTAGGCAATATCGGGAAAACCTCTTTTCTCTTGTGATAGCCACACAATCCAGCCCCCCGACGCTTTAGGGGGCCTCTGAAAAAAGACAGTCAGGCTGTGGGAAGCGATGCTTGCATCACGAAAGGACCGGCCACACCCCGACGTTATTCGTGATGCAAGCATCACTTCCCACAGAAAATCAGGGGTGACGGGCGTTCTCAAAAACGCTTTAGTCCGTCACCTTCTCGTTTTCCGATACCGCGTCCGCATAAGGCACGGCATCCGACGACTCGCCGTAGATATCGCGCACCGGCCGCACCTCGATACTGCCGTAGCGTGCCGGCGGAATACGGCTGGCCACACGGATCGCATCGTTCAGGTCATTGGCGTCGATCAGGTAAAAGCCCGCCAGCTGCTCCTTGGTTTCCGCAAAGGGGCCATCGGTGACACTCACCTGCCCGTCGCGCAAACGCACCGTGGTCGCCGTGGACACCGGTTGCAGGGCGGAGCCATCCAGCATCACGCCGGACTCCTGCAAGCCGCCGCTGTAGGATTGGCACTCCTGGTTAAGCGATTGCCAGTGATCATCGCCACGTTCCTGCATCGCCGCTTCGTTGTAATACACCAGACATAGATATTTCATCGTGCTCTCCTTTTGGCCTGTTAGCACTAGTTGAAAGGTACCGGTGTGTGCTCCGGTTGCCACGTCATAATCAGCGACATGTCCTCCGGATTGAACGGGCAGGAAAAGTGTTCGTGGACAATCTTCCACTGGTCGCCATCACGTTTCCATACATGCGTACAGCGCATCCAGCCGCCCTGCTTTTTCCCTTCCACCGTGGCACCGCAATGGGTCAGGCTGTGCGACACCGCCAGCGAATCGGATGCCTCCACAACCAGGTCGTGCATCTCGAAAAACGGCTCCGCCGGGCAGGATTCCATGCACTTTTTCCAATGCGCCCGATACGCTTTCTCGCCAGATACCTGAATAGCCAGAATGGCATCGAATGAACGGATAGTCGGATGATAGAGGGCCATGATCGCCTCGACATCATTATCGGCTGCGCCTTTCAGCCAGCGGCGAGTAAGGTCCTGAATGGTTGTTTCAATGCTCATGCTCAACTCCTTTATGGGCCACTTTCCCATTAGTCGAACCTGAAACCCCGCTTTCGACAACGCCCCTGTTTATTTCAAGATGCCACTGTCCGCGAATAAAACCGCTACCCGGAAAGGTCAGCAAGCCGTTGTTGCAGAAAGCGTTTTTCTGCTGGTTGCGTCGCCAATGCCAACGCTTGCGTGTAGGCCTGAGCCGCCGCGTCCTGATGGCCCAACTGCCGGTGCATATCTGCCAGTGCGGCATGGGCAAGGTGATACCCTTTCAGGGCCTTGTTCTCCATCAGCGGCTCCAGTGCCTGCAAGCCGGCCTCCGGGCCATCACGCATGGCCAGCGCCGCCGCCCGGTTAAGCGCCACAATGGGCGTCGGCATATGCTGCATCAACAGATCATAGAGCCCGACGATTTCCTGCCAGTCGGTCTCTGCACTACTGGGTGACTGGGCATGCACTGCCGCAATGGCGGCCTGCAGGGTATAAGGCCCAAAGCGCCGTGACAGCAAGGCCTGGCGCACCAGTTGATCGGCGCGCTGGATTTCCTGCCGGTCCCAGAGACTGCGCTGCTGGTTTTCCAGTAGCACCAGCTCGCCTTGCGCATCCGTGCGCGTCGCCCGACGGGCATGGTGAAGCAGCATCAGCGCCAGCAGGCCCTGGCATTCGGGGTCTGGCTGATCGGTACGTTCCGCCAGCAAGGCCAGCACCAGCTCCGCCAGACGAATGGCTTCCTCACTGAGATCATGACGCAGGGCCTGCTCGCCGGACGACGCCAGATAGCCCTCGTTGAACACCAGATAGATCACCTGCAGGACCGATTGCAGACGCTCCGCCAATGCCGCGCCTTCCGGCACCTCGTAGGGAATCTTCGCATCGCGAATCTTGCCCTTGGCGCGGACAATGCGCTGGGCCACAGTGGCGGGTTTGCTGAGAAAGGCTCGGGGCGCCACCTGTGCTTGCGGCGCCAGCCCCGGGTGGCAACAGGTGAAGATCAGGCGCAGCCGGTCATCCTCGATGGCGGCATTCTCTATCTCCATTTCCACCGTCGCCTGGGCGGCAAGGTGATCCGCCTGCTCACGCAATAGCGCGTCGTAACGGGCACGGCGGCGTAACTGATCGATGGCCTTGAAACGCCCCGCAGAGACCAGCCAGGCACGGGGGTTGTCTGGCACGCCGTCTTCCGGCCATTGCCTCAGGGCAGCGACAAATGCTTCCTGCAAGGCATCTTCTGCCAGGTCGAAATCCCCCAGCAGACGAATCAGCGTCGCCAGTACCCGGCGGGACTCGCTGGCAAAAATCCGTTGAAGCGTGCTTTCCATGTCATCCATGACAGCCGGTTCCGGGTCAGTTTTCCTGTTCCTGAAGATGCTGCACCACCAGCGGTGCGAGCCCGGCGGCACTGCCGAAATAACGCATCAATTCGATATCCAGATCCGGAAACCGCTCGCGGGCCTCCTCAATCTGTGCCGGAATATCCTTGCCCACGTGTTTTCCCTTGTTAAAGAACAACGGGTAAAGCTGCACGGTTTTCACCGGCTGATGCTCCAGCTGTTGGATCGCTTCGATCAAAGAGGGTGTCGCCAACTCGAGAAAACAGGGCAACACGGCCACGTATTCCTGCCCGGCGGCGTGGGCAGATTCCGCCACGGTGTCCACCAGCGCACGAAACTCGTCGTTGGCCGTTTCACTGCGGCTGCCATGGGCCATGATCAACAAGGCTTTGGACATGAGAGCTCCTTCGGAGCAGTTGAAAGTTAAAAGTGGAAAGTTAAAAGCGACACAAAACGTAATTCATACCACCGGCCCTGACCACGTTTGAACTTTTAACTTTCAACTTTTAACTCAAAGGCTTGCTCTATGACGATTGCATGGCGCTGCGCCAGCGCATCACGATCATCATCGTAGCCGCCCCCGATCACCGTGGCCACAGGAACGTTACGCTGACGGCAGCGGGCAAGGACACCCCGGTCGCGATCGGCGATACCCTGCTCGGTAATATGCAGGCGCCCCAAAGGATCGTGCTGAAAGATATCCACGCCGGCGTCATAGAAAACCAGATCCGGCTGCACCAGATCCAGCAATTGCTCCAGCGTCTCGAACACCGTATCCAGATAATCCTGATCCGTCATACCCAGCGGCAAGCCCACATCCAGGTCGCTTTTCATCTTGCGCACCGGAAAGTTTTTCTCGCAATGAATGGAGCAGGTAAAAGCCCGCGGTTCATCAGCCAGCATGGCCGCGGTGCCGTCGCCCTGATGCACATCGCAATCAAACATTAGTGCTTTTTTCACCACGCCCCGGTCCAGCAACTGGCGCACCGCAAACGCCTGATCATTGAAGATGCAGAAACCGGAACCGAAATCATAATGGGCGTGATGGGTGCCGCCGGCCAAATGACAGGCGATACCATGCTGCAGTGCCAGCTGCGCCGTCATCAAGGTGCCCATGGGCGCAATGCAGGAGCGCTTCATCAGCGCCTCGCTCCACGGCAACCCCATGCGACGTAGCGCCCTGGCATCCAGCGTCCCGTCCACCATGGCCGAGACGTATTGCGGGCAATGCGCCTGACTTAACAGTGTCGCCTTGGCCCGGCCGGGGCGGAACTCGTTATCGCCATGGGCAATACCCCGGCTGCGCAGATGGCCATGCAGCCGAGCAAATTTTTCCATGGGGAAACGGTGTTTGCCGGGAAAGGGAAAGCTGTATTCGGGATGATAAACAAGCGGCAGCACGGGCGACCTGACAGGCTGGAGTCGATCGCCGTATTGTGTCGGTTAGCGGGTCAAGCGGCAAACCAGGGGCACTTCAGGATTCCGCAGACGCCTCGCCCCCTTCACCCCCTTCACCCAATACCCGGTACAGGGTGATGCGCGACTGATACTGGTTGTAGATCAGGTCCAGGCTGTTCTGGCGCGCACTGTTAAAGCTGCTTTGCGCGCTGAGCACGTCGGTGAGCTCGGTTTCGCCTTCCTGATAACGCACCTGCGCCACCCGATAGGCTTCCTCGGCTTGCTGGTATGCCTCTTCACGATACTGTTGCTGCTCCGCCAGTCCCTGCACATTACTCAGCGATTGCTCCACTTCCTGCAGGGCCACCAGCAAGGTGCCGGTGTAACTGGCCACCTGCTCTTGCCAGGCGGCCTTGCTCTGATCGATCCGCGCATTGCGGGCACCGCCATCAAACAGGGTTTGCAACGACACGCCCAGACTGTACACCGCATCGCCATTGAACAACGACGACAGGGCGCTGCTGGCATAACCGCCGCTACCGGTGAGCGTGATTGACGGCCAGTAGTCCGCCCGGGCGGCGGCCACGGAATAGTCCGCCGCCATCAGGCTGGCCTGGGCCTGGGCAATATCCGGGCGCTGGGCCAGCACCTGATCCGGCAAACCGGCCTGGATCTCCGGCAGCTGCAGATTGCTCAGGGTACCGCCGCCCACCTGGAATGCCTGCGGCATTTCTCCCACCAATACCGCCAGCGCATAACGGCTTTGTCGCAGCTGGTGACGCAAGGACGGTAACTGCGCTTTCACATCCTGGGGAGAGACGGCACCGTTCTCTACCTTGGCCTGCACCACATCCAGTACTTGCTGGGCCAGCGCCAGGTTTTCTTCCGAGAGCGCCAGGTTGTCCTGCAGATACAGCACCTGCAGATAGGTATTCACCACACTGGCAATCACGGTGAGTTGCACGGTATCGCGACTGAACTGGCTGGCCAGCAGGGAGGCTCGCGCCACATCACGGCTATTGCGAAGCTGCCCCCACAGGTCCAGCTCGTAGCTGGCACTCACGGAAGCGCTGTAGCTTTCACTGCTACCGCTTTCGCCGAATACACCACTGCGGCTGCCCCCGGCGCCCAATCCCAGAGTCGGGAACAGGGCTGAACCCGCCTGGCTGAGTTGCGCATCCGCCTGCTCGACCCGCGCCGTCGCACGCCTGGTCCACCAATTGGTTCAGTTCCGCACTGTTGAACTGCTGCCACCATTGCGGGTGATGCACCATGGCTTCGCTGGCCTGCTGCTGGTTAAGCCATTGTGCCGGCATGCTTTGTTCGGGCGCCTCCAGCCCGGACTGCATGGCGCAGCCGGATAACAGAACAACAACCGTCACCCATACCAGCCTGTTTATTGCCTTAGGGAACCTCTGAATAACTCCTTGCATGCTCAGCGTGGTCTGAAGCGTGCAGCTGTTACGTCTTGGCTCGATGGTCAGGGTGGTTCCCTTTCCGAGAGGCAAGGCGCGGCAGATGTGCGCTTCAGGCCTCGCCCTTCGGGTCTTCCAGGCTGGCCCGCACTCGTTGTTGCGCTTTTTCGATGGATGGACATACACCTTCAAAAGCGCGCCTAGATTGCGAACCAGCCTGAAAGACTGAGTACGCAAGGAGTTATTCAGAGGTTCCCTAGTCATTACTGAGTGCCTCCACAGGATTCAGACGTGCGGCCTTCAACGCGGGGGCAAAACCAAACAACAGGCCGATGCCGGCGGCACAAACGAACGCGGCCACCATCACCGGTACCGAGAACACAATGGCCATGCCGAAAGCGTCCAGCAGCCAGCCCACCAAAAGCCCAATCACCACACCGATCACCCCGCCCAGCGCAGACACCACCACCGCTTCGGTAAGAAACTGCTGCAGGATATTGCGCTGACGAGCGCCGGTGGCCATGCGGATACCGATTTCGTGAATGCGCTCGGTGACACTCACCAGCATGATATTCATCACCCCAATGCCTCCCACCAATAATGAAATCGCCGCGATAGAGCCCAGTAGCAACGTCAGGGTGTTCTGGGTTTCCGAGACCATGTCCAGCAGGGAGGCCATATTGAAAACCCGCACATCCTCCTTGCCGTGACGCTGGGTCAACAGGTTAACCGCTGCGGTTTCGGTCTCATCGATGGCGGTAACGTCATCCACTGCCAGGGTGATGTAACGCAGATAATTCTGGCCAAACAATCGCAGGGTGATCGTCTCCCCAGTCGGTGGCACCCTGGCTACCCATCACGCCGATAACCTGAAACGGGATGCTGTCGAGCAACAAAAACTGGCCCAAAGGATCACTGTCCGGGAACAGGTTGTCTTTCACTGTCTGCCCAATCACCGCCACCGGCGCGTAGCTGGCTTCATCACTGCTGTTGAAATACACCCCTTGCACCGGCTGCCAGTCGCGCAAGCTGGGGTAATCGGCACTCACTGCCTGCACGCTGGTAGAAATGTCCTTGCCGTTGGCCCGGGCCGTCACGCTGCCGGAAATTTCCGGCACGGCAACGCGAATATTGGGCAGGGCTTTCAGGGCTTCGGCATCCTCCGGCACCAGGGTGGCGATCACCCCGTCGGCAACACGCTGCTGACCCCGGTCCGGCCGGATCACCAGCAGGTTCACGCCACGCTCGCCAATGCGCGCCACCACGTCTTCCTTGGCGCCCTGACCAATGGCCAGCATCACCACCACCGACCCCACACCAATCACGATGCCAAGCAAGGTAAGCAAAGTGCGCAGCCAGTTGGCGTGCAATGAGCGCAACGCCATTACCACCGATTCCAGCACTTCACCCAGGTCAGGAAAGCGGCTTTCCTGTGGCGGTTCCGGCACCGAATGGGCCGCTTCTACCCAGTGCGGGCGACGACGGCGATCATCAATCACGTTACCGTCGCGGATTTCCACTATCCGGTCCGCGTGCTCGGCCACCAACCCATCGTGGGTAATCACGATCACCGTGTGGCCCTGTTCCGCCAGCGCCTTGAGCTGGCCCATCACCGCCTCGCCACTGACACTGTCCAGCGCGCCGGTGGGCTCATCGGCGAGAATCACCTTGCCGCCATTCATCAAGGCACGGGCAATGGACACCCGCTGCTGCTGGCCACCGGATAATTGGTTGGGGCGGTTTTCCAGTTTGTCGTGCAGCCCCAGATCACTGAGCAGGGCCTGCGCCCGTTGCTTGCGATCATCCCGGGGCAGCCCCGCATAAATGGCCGGCAAGGCCACATTTTCCCATGCACTGGCAGTGCCTATCAGGTGATAGCTCTGAAACACGAAACCGAACATCTCCCGGCGCAACCAGGCCAGTTGCTCGTGGTCCATGTCGGTCACCGCCCGCCCGGCAAAGTGGTAAGCACCGTCGCTGGGTTGATCCAGGCAACCCAGAATGTGCATCAGGGTAGATTTACCGGAGCCGGAGCTGCCCATGATGGCAACGAATTCCCCGGCCTCGATGGACAGATCAATGCCGTGCAACACCTCCACATCCTGCTCACCAGCCGGGTAGCGCTTGCGGATGCCCGTCAGTTCGATCAACGCCATCAGAATAGCCCACCGCGACGGCGCCCGCCTTTTTCGGCCTCACCTGCCGGGCTGGCCAGCGCCTGCCCCAACACCACGGTGTCACCTTCCTGCAGGCCATCTTGAATCACCGTGCGTACCCGATTGCTGATGCCTGCTGTTACCGGCTGGTTTTGTGGCTTGCCTTCGCGGCCCAGTCTTTGCACCTGCCATTGACCGCGACCGCCACGCTTCACTGCGGCCACGGGCACATGCAGAACATCCCTGGCCGAATCCACCACGAAGAACACCTGGGCGGTCATGCCGGACATCAGTCGGCCTTGCGGGTTATCGATATCGAATTCAGCGGTGTACAGCACCACGTTGTTGACCACTTCCGGGGTGGGCAGCACCTGGCGCAGGGTACTGTCATAACGCACATCACCATTGCCCAGGGTATTGAAGTACACCGGCATCCCCGCAGAGAGGCTATCCACATCGGCCTCGGACACCTGAGTGGAAATGGTCATGGTGGTCAGATCTGCGATACGCATCAGCGTGGGGGTGGTTTGGTTGGCGTTAAGAGTCTGCCCTTCACGGGCCTCCAGGCTAACCACGGTTCCACTGCGTGGCGCATAGATTTTTGCGTACCCCAGGTTGGCCTGGTCGCCTTCCACGCTGGCCTGTTTCTGGCGGATCTGGGCTTTCAGTACCTTGATCTGGGCACGGGTAATGGCCAGCGTTGAACGGGCACTCTGGAAGGCATCATCACTGGTGGCATTGGCCTCTCGCAGCCGCTGCTGACGCTGATACTGCAACTCGGCCAGCTCCAGCTCCGCCTGCTGCTGTTCCCGCTGGGCACGCAGGGCTTCCAGCTCCGCCAACCCTGCATCGACCTGTGTCTGCTGTACCGACGCATCAATTTCCGCCAGCAACTGGCCCTGCTCAACGCTGTCACCCACATCCACGTGCAGCTGCGTCAGCTGGCCGGAGACCTGCGCCCCCACGTCCACATAATCCCCCGGTTCCAGGGTACCCAGCGCGGTGACCAGCTCTTCCACATCGCCACGCTCCACCGTGGCCGTTTTCCACTGAATCGCTGGCGCCGACGCGAATCCCCAGCGCCAGCCCACAAGCAGCAGGCACACAATCAGAATGACAAACGAAAGAGCCGTTTTCGGATAACGGCGAATCCAGCGGGACATGGGCAATTCCACAAACCAGTAATGATGGTTGGGGAATATAGCGGGAAAAGTTGCAAGAAATGTGGAGGGGGCGGGCGGGGCCACTCAAGGGCCGTAGGAGCAATTCAAAAGGTCGTATTTGCCGGCAAGCAAAACCTGTCGAGTACTGGAAGGCCTGATCGCCCTGTGGTCGATTGCCTTGCTTCGCAAGGTCGCGCCGCCAGCGACGCTCCTACAGCGGCTTCGTAGAAAGCCCTTACCGTCACGCTAACTCGCCTCTAGAACAACCACTCCATCCCATGACGGACCTGGTTGCGGGCGTTGTCGGTGATCACCTCACCGTGGGCCAGACTGAGTTTTTCGAAGGGCCACTCCAGAATACGGGTAACGCTGGCGCGGGCCTTGCGACGATTCAGGTACACCAGGCGCAGTACCGGATGCCAGCCCGGGACCTTCCACAAACCGCCCAGCTTCAAATACCAGCGGGTGAAACCGTGGTCGCATTGATGAAAGTTTTCAATCAGGTCAGCCGCAATCAGGGTTTTGCTGGCCTGATGGTAGAACACCGTCTCGTGCAACATGGAGCCTTCAATAAAGACCAGCTCAAAGTCATCGCCCCAGTCCGGATGTGGTGTTTCCGACAGTACCGCATCCAGTGACAGATCCTTGCGCTTGCTCGCCAGTTTCGCCGGCCCGGGCAGCACCGCCTGCGGATAGCGCTGCTTCACATCGGCGGCAAAAACATGGTGAAAAAGATTGGGGCAAACAATGTGGGTCACCTCGCCCAACGCCGCCAGCTCCTGGGCCAGAGGCTCATCCACCGGCACAGGGGAATGCAGCAGCAAACCGCCAGCAGACAATTTGACCACTGTCATGCGGGCGCCCACGTGTAGCCCCATAAAACTATGGGGAACCGAATACGCCCACACATTATTGGCAACAACATCGAGTAACGGCACAGCTGGCTCCTGAACATGGCAATGACCTCAGGATACCTGCTTGATTCAGCGGATACAGCCTATTTACGCAACGGTTCCAGCAGGTTTTCCGTGCCGTCCATTTTCAGCATCAAGGCCAGCGCCATCAGCCGCCCCAACTCGCCCTTCGGAAAGCCTTTTTTGGTGAACCACAGCAGATAAGGCTCAGGGAGATCAATCAGCACCCGCCCGGCATATTTACCAAACGGCATGGTGCGTTCGACCAGAGCGGTCAGGTCTTCCTGTTTGAAATCCATAGGTCTCAATCGTGATGGCAGAGGGAAAAG
>LWDU01039636.1_pt1 | contig 17263 bp, 13 predicted proteins | sample 727161 | NCBI WGS metagenome assembly LWDU01 (sample SAMN04566230, study PRJNA314399) | hydrothermal vent metagenome | isolation source: deep sea hydrothermal plume seawater | place: Mexico: Gulf of California, Guaymas Basin | collected 2004-07-11
GCCGCCACCGCGGTTCCCACCGTGCATCTCAAAGGGCGGGCAACCCTTGTGCCGCACAAAGCTATAACTGCTCTCGCAGCGCAAAGCAGGAGCGATGATCGCGGTAAGCACCTCAGTGATTTTCGGATCGTCGATCAACTTGATAAACGGCTCGCCCGCCTCATAGAGCCTGGCGGCATTTTCCCAAGTGCCGTTCGATTCATAACCATCCGGCGTCTTTTTCATCGGCTGGACGCGCGTCTTGATCTTTTCGATGGCCAAGTCGCAATCTTCTTCGCTTAGCACATCCTCAATGAGTAGATAGCCCTGCAGGTCAAATAGATATTTCTGGCGATCGTTCATATGGACTTTCCCTTTTAGTACCTTTCTCAATTCCACTCACAGCGCTTGCTCATTCATCGCACCAGCCACAGACCAAACGCCGCGCCCGTCAGATTCGAAAGCGCCATGCCGGCAAAAGGCCCTTGGGCCCTATCGAATAGGTCCCAAGAAAAACCAAGGGCAGTTACATCCCAAACGGATACACAATAGTCTACACCGTCGCCGCCATGGGCTTGCCGATAGCATTCAGTGACTCTTCGTTGACGCTCAAGATACCCATCACGCCAAAACTCACTGGGATAATCCATAAATAGAGCACAAGCCGAAAATCGGCACCATCGCCAACCCCGCGATCCGACTTGCAGCGCCCCAGGCAGCCACCGTTTCAGCACCCTGCTTCGGCTATCGGCCTAACCCTTCATCCCGGTCAGCGTAACGCCCTGGATAAAATAGCGCTGGGCCATAAAGAAGATCGCGATGACCGGCAGCGTCATCAGCGTCGAGGCCGCCATCAGCATCCCGTATTCGCTCGAATGCTCGCTGCGAAAATCGAATAGCCCCAACGCCAGCGGATAGAGCCGCTGGTCATTGATATAGATCAGCGGGCCCATAAAGTCGTTCCAGGTGTTCATAAAGGTGAAGATGCAGACCGCCGTCAGCGACGGTTTGACCAACGGCAGGATAATCCGCCAGTAAATGCCGAAATAGCTGCAGCCGTCTATTTTGGCCGCGTCCTCTAGGTCGATCGGAATCCCCTTCATAAACTGGCGCAGCATAAAGATGAAAAACGCCGAGCCGAAAAACGAGGGCACCCACAGCGCCGCAAGCGTATTGTACCAGCCAATATAGCGGAAGATCATAAAGACCGGGATCATCGTCACCTGCCCCGGCAACATCATCGTCGCCAACAGGATACCGAACCACAGCTCGCGGCCGGGCCATTGCAACCGAGCGAAGGCGTAGGCGACCAACGAACAGCTCAACACTTGGCCGACAATGGTCAAAAACGCCAAATATAAACTATTGAACACATAAGCCCAGCGGTGCTCTGTGGCGATATAGGCATTGCGATAACTGGAGAAATACTTGCGCCATCCCGTCGCCAACGATCCGGCGCGTTCAATACGCACCGCCACCCGGAACGCCCCGGCCTCAGCATAGGCCTCACCCTGGTCCTCGGCCAATACCAACGGCCAGACCCCCAACTCGCGTTCGTCGCGCTCGTCAAACGCCGCGATCTTAAAACTCAATTCCTGCCAGCGGTACTGCTCCAAATAGAGCGCGTCCTCCAGCACATAGCGCTTACCGCCCAACTCCAGCACTACCTGCAGCCCGTGCCAGGAGCGGTCCTGACGCAACGGCAGCGTGATACCGAGGAATTCGTCCTCGGACACCGGTAGCGCAAAAACGCCGCTCAACTCGAAATCATACGCCAACAATAGCGCCGGCTCGCCGCTATCGACCGCCAGCAATTCCGCCGCGCCCTCCTGCACGCCCCAGCGGTCGAGAAAATACCGACCGTCGCCAGGTAAGTGCATATTGTGGTAGCGGTCCCGCACCACCGGCGCGCGCAACTCCACCGAGCGATAAACCGAACTCCACGCCTCGTTCACCATCTCCTGGTCGACGCGACCGGCCAACGCCGCGACCAAAGCGTCTTCTCGGCCCTGCCACGCGATTCCGGGTACGCCCGGCGTGGCAGTGGCGAAGAGCGCCCGAGTCAACGCACCGCGCAGCTGTCCCGGCGCTAAATGCGCCCGCAATCGCTCATCGAGCAACACTTCGCTCCGCGCCCAAAGCGCTGTTTCTATGCGCGGCCACAACGCCGCCCACTGCGCCGCCGACACGCCCTCGGGCCGCTCCGCCCCCAGCACCGATTCATCACTGGCGTAGGGCGAGGCGGTTACAGTCTCGGGCCACGAGGGCAACCAGCGCGGCGGATAGACAAAAATCTCCTCGTCGTATTTCATGCTAGTGCCCACCAGCCAGGCGAAAGGAAAAGCGAATACTAGGCAACCGCTCAACAGCGCCCCGTGCGTGGCGACTTTCCCCAACTGCTCAATGGACAACTGCCACGCAAGCAGTCCCGCGACGGCCAACAGGCCCGACAACAAGCCCACCAACAACGACGGGTCGTCGAAACGACCGACGGCTACCGCCACGCCCAATAGCGCGCGCGTCATCCTTCGTTCTCATAGTGAACCCAGCGCGGCGAGAGTTTGAGCTGGATAAGCGTCAGCACCAGGATAATCAGGAAGAGGATCCAGGCCAGCGCCGAGGCATAGCCCATTTTGAAATAGCGGAAGGCATTGTTGAAGAGATAGTAGGCGTAGAACATCGTCGAATCGTCGGGACCGCCCTTGGTCATGATATAGGCCTGGGTGAAGACCTGCATCGTGCCGATGATGCCCATAATCAGGTTGAAAAAGATATACGGCGAGAGCATCGGCAACGTCACGTGCCAGAAGCGCAACCAGGGACTAGCGCCGTCAATTTCGGCCGCCTCGTAGAGATGTTGCGGAATGCCCTTGAGCCCGGCTAGCCAAATGATCATGCCCGAGCCCGCGCTCCACAGGCCCATCAGGATGATCGCGCTCTTTGAGCCGAACAGCCACGAAGCGCTCTGCAGCCAATTCGGCGGGTCGGCAACCCCCGCCATGCGCAATAGCGAGTTGACCAGCCCCATCTCCGGGTTGAGCACCCAGATCCACAAAATCGCGCTGGCGACCATCGGCACGATCGCCGGCAAATAAAATACCGTGCGGTAGACGCGCATCCCGCGAACTTCGGTGTTGAGCAGCATTGCGATCGCGAGGCCCACCGCCATATTCAAGGGCACGCCCAGCATCATAAAGGCGGTATTGCCGAGCGACTTCCAAAACAGCGGGTCATCGCCGAAAAGCCGGACGTAGTTATCCAGGCCGACAAACTCGGCCGGGTGCAATACGTCGTAGCGGCAAAAACTGTAAACGATTGACGTCAAGATCGGACCGGCCGTCAGTAGCAACAACCCGATAAGCCAGGGCGAAACGAAGGCGAAACCGGCCCAGGTCTCCGAACGCCGCAGACGCCGCCTGAGATCTGGGCCGCCCCGCCAAAAGGCAAAACACAGACCAGCCAACACCAGTGCCAAAGAGCCTACCAGCGGGTAGTTCCAATTGACCTTTGTATGGGCGACCTTGGCGTAGATCCGATCTAATTCCGCCTGGACCTGGCGTTGGCCGCGGGCGAGCGCCTCCTTGGGCGAGTAGGTGTGCCGCACCGCCTTCTCATAAGCCCGCACGTGCTCATCCCACAACAACTGCCCGACCGGGGTCACTGGCCTGAAACGCGATACGCGCATCAAATCGGCGAAGAGCAGGAAACCCTCTTTAATGCGCTTCGGCAGTTCCCGGTTGTCCCGCATCAGCAGCGCATAGGTCTGCTCGTTAACATGCGGCAGTGGCGCCATGCCAGGCACGAAGTTACGGCCACGGCTCGCCGCGTAGCGGGCGAGCACCTCGTTGCGCACACGCCAAACTCGATCTGTGCTCAAAAATCGCATCAGTTCAAAGGCGATCTCAGAATGCTCAGAACCAGCGGGTAGCGCCCACGAGAAACCACCCGACCAGGTGATCGACTCCCGGCCCTCAGGGGCGGGTGCCGGTATCACCCCAAAACGCAAACCCGGCGCAAAATCGGCGATGCGATTGAGGGTCCAGTTGCCGTCTACCTTCATCGCCACTTTGCCGGTGAAAAATGGATCGAACTCACCCTGTTGGAACCCGCTCTGGAAGGCGTCGACCTGCTCAATCCCGCCTAGCGCGTCGTAGATCTCGACCATATAGGACAAGGCTTTTTCGATACCTGGGTCATCCAACGTGCAGGTCTGGCCATCGTCGCTCATAAACTGCCCGCCGTTGAGCCAACCGTAGATATAGAGCCAGCTATTGCCAAAATTGGGCGCGAAACCCAGGCGGGTCATATTGCCGTCAACATCGTGTTCGCTCAACTTGACGGCATACTCCTTTAACTCACGCCAATTGCGCGGCGGCTGCACTTTGCCCGCGGCGTCAACAAAACCGGCGCGTTCGAGTAAGTCTTCATTATAATAGAGCGCGCGATTATCGGTACTGTTGGGAATGGCATACACCCGACGCGCGTCGCCGGGGCCGAAACTGGCCTCCTGCCAACAGGCGTCAAAAAAGCGGTCCGGGTGCACGCCCTGAACCAAATCGGCCAACTCATCAGCCAATGGGATCAGTGCTGCGGCTAACGATCCCGACGCGCCAGTCCGTATCAATTCGTGCGTAGTGCGCAAAGCCCGGCTCGGCCCCCGGTCCGCCAACCGAGTTTCCAGTTTTTGCCACGACTCCACCGCTTCGCTATCCCGCCCTTCGCGCAACGCGGCCGCGGCATCGACGGCCCACGCCTCCTCCTGCAAGCTCTCGGCGATAAACTCGTCGAGCGGCAAAAATGCCTCGCGCACCGCCCACTCGCCGACGGCGAAACGATCCTGCTGCAACATATCGGGCGGGCGGCCGCCGGCGATACCGCACATCAGCTTCTGTGGGTCCATGCTGCCGCTCGACCCGGCGGAGGTCACGACCTGCCAACCGGGGTGCTCGGCTTCAAATAGACGCAGCGCAGCCATCAGTCCGCGGTCTTTGGGCACGCCCCAGACGATCAACTCTTTGGCGGATGTGTTAGCGGAGACAAATATGAGAGACAGAAAGAGGATAAATGAGGACATTTGAGATAAAGTAAAGCAAGCCCCGTACTTCGCAACCACGCGCCAGCTTTTGCTTATCTTATACAACAGACAAAAAATAGATTATGCCAATAGCACACTACCTGCTCCCAGATTTAATCAATGTCCCCGGCGGCGATTTCGCCATGGGCAGCGACAGCCACGGCCGCAACGAAGCGCCCGTACACCGCGTGTGGATCGACCCCTTCGCCTTGGCCAAATACCCAGTCACCCGCAAGGAATACGCGCTCTTTGTCGCTGCGACCGGACACTCGCCGCCCACCTTCTGGCACCAACTACCTTTCCAACACCCCGAACAGCCCGTCGCCGGCCCCAGTTGGAACGACGCGGTCGCCTATTGCACTTGGCTATCTGCAATCACGGGCAAAAACTATCGTCTGCCGACCGAGGCCGAGCGCGAGAAAGCCGCGCGCGGCGGCTTGGAAAATTGGGCCTACCCGTGGGGCGACGAATTGCCGGATGATTATAAAGGCGGCCGCGACACCCCGCTCGATTCCGTCGGCCACGACGGCCCCAACGGCTACGGCTTCTACGATATGTCGGCCGGCGTGCACGAATGGTGTGCCGACTACTACGACAAGTCTTATTACGCGAACTCCCCCCTGCGCAACCCACTAGGCCCGGCTTCGGGCACCCGCCGCGCCGCACGCGGCGGCTCCTGGCGCCACGAGGTCCGTTTCTCGCGCTGCGCCGGCCGTTCGAGCCTGGCCCCCGACAAACAGTTCAGCGACTTCGGTTTTCGCTGCGCACTATAATGGCTTGCCCCATGAACTGCCCCTTTTGTCCACCCAAACTGCACGACGGCCGCCAGGAAATAACTCTGCAAAATGACCTGTGCCTTTTTATTCAGCAGGAGCACCCATGATCTATGGCACGCAGTGAAAAAACTGCTCGATGAACGCCATAGCCCCGACGGCTACACTATCGGTTGGAACTGCGGCGAGAGCGGCGACCAAACCGTATTCCACGCGCATCTGCACGTCATCCCTCGCTTCGCCGACGAGCCCTATGCGGGCCGAGGCATCCGCAATTGGCTGAAGCAGGACGAGAACAAACGACTCAAGACACAGGAACAAACACAACCATGAACGAAGACCAGCTCTCCATCGGCGTCTTGGGCTGCGGCCCCATAGCACAATTTGCACATTTCGAATCGTGTATTAAAGGCCGCAATACCCGCCTGCACGCCATTTGCGATCGGGCCGACGACTTGCGCAAACGCATGGCCGCCGTGCACCAACCGCAAAAAACCTACGCCGACTTCGCCGAGATGCTCGCCGACCCCGAGGTCGAAGCCGTCATCATCGCCTGCGCCGACCAGTTCCACGTGCCGCTCAGCCTCCAGGCGTTGGCCGCCGGCAAACATGTCTTTGTCGAAAAACCCCTGGGAACCAGTATCGAAGAATGCGAGCAACTGCGCCTGGCCATCACCGAATCGAGCTGCACCTTACAAGTCGGCCACATGAAACGCTTCGACCCCGGAATCGCCTTCGCACGACAATTTATCCAGGAAGAGATGGGCCAGTTGCTGGCGCTCAAAGCCTGGTATTGCGACTCGACCTACCGCTACACCATGACCGACAACTTACAGCCATTGCCCCTCCACAGCACCGACGCCCAAAAACCCTTAGGCGATCCCAAAGGCGACAAACGCCAATACTTCATGCTCACCCACGGCTCCCACCTCGTCGACATCGCCCGTTTCTTAGGCGGCGCGATCACCGCCGTGCGCGGCCGGCGCAATGAACTATTCGGCGCCTATTCCTGGTTTGTCGAAGTGGAATTCGCCAACGGCGGCCAGGGCCATCTCGACCTGACCGTCGCCGTGCGCATGGATTATCACGAAGGTTTTCAGATCTACGGTGAGCACGGCAGTGTCGTCGGCAAGACCTACCTGCCGTGGTTCCTAAAATCGAGCGATGTCGAGTGCTTCTCCACCAAGGACGACCAGTACCACCGCCCGCTAGGAGCTGACGCACACTTCTACCGCCTGCAACTCGAAGGTTTCGCCGATACCGTGTTAAATGGTTTGCCCCAAGCTGGAGCCGATGTCGAGGACGGCACCGAAGCCATCAGGTGCATGGTTGCAATAGCACGTTCAGTGGAGAGCGGTGATTGGGTGCGACTCGACGAAGTTGCGGGTAGCGTGTAGCGTGTAGCTGGGGATGCGATTCATACTGCCAAGAGGGGGCTGCGGGGTGACCGCAGCTAGGCCAACACCCGAAGCAAACCACTACCACTTTGCCAAATTAAAAAAGAATACTACTACCCTCTATCAGTAAACGATAGCCCCCACCCAAAGCAGACATAAATATTACCACTGCCACCCCAAACTGAAGACAAAGAGTACAAACCATGGCAGATATTGCCCAAGCCGGAGGCACAGGGCTGGCGGGAGTAGCGCGGTAACGCGCCTACGATTGAAGTCTATCGCCCCACTCCCGCCAGTTATAAGGCGAGCGCGCTCAGGGAGCGCGTAGCTGCTGCGGCCTCGAGCCCAAGCTGCAAGAGACGACCTCTCGCACCCCCGCGGCTAGCCCTTCGCCGCAGGCGACAACCTCGATTTATACACTAATCTTTAATTCCTTAACTCATTCAGCCCGCTTATATTCTCCCGCATCCGCCCACCACGGACAACTCTTACCATACTCATCCCAAACCACCTCACCAGCCTTAAGCGTCATCCGGCACTCCAGCTTCTGCGCCCCGTCGATGCGCGCCCGCCCCGAATCGACAAAACCATAATCACCTTCCAACAATTCCAGCACCGCCACATCCGCCGCCGCCCCCACGCTCAAATGACCCAACTCGGTCCGGCGAATCACCTCGGCCGGGCGTTGCGTCGAACGGTATATCACTTCCTGCAAGGGCATGCCCATCGCCAGGAACTTCGACATCGTCGCGTTCATCGTCGCATTGGGCCGCAGACGGCTGCTGCGGTGCAGGTCGGTGCTGATCGTATCCGGCTGGAAACCCTGCTGCATCGCCGGCACCGCGATGCGGAACCAAAAGGAACCGGCCCCATGTCCGGTATCGAAAATCACACCGCGTTCGCGCGCCTTCCACATATATTCATTGACCTTCTTGTCCTCGTCCAACAACGGAATATGCGAGGCGTAGAGATGTGTGTGTATATCGCCCGGCGCCATTCTTTCCGTCAATAGGTCCTCATAGGACCGCGTCGGTTGTGGTGCGAAATCTACCATGGTGATCGTATCGGCCATGCGCGCCGCGTCGATGCCGCCCTGTGCTGCTTCCCAACCCGGGCCACCGTAGTGCGCCGACTTCGAGCCGACCACGTATTCGGGATACTGGCGGATCATATCGGCGCACGGCTCCGGGTTCATCTCGCTGATATCCTGCTCGCACGCGCCGGCCATACCCGCGCCGACGATATTGACGAAAGCCAACACTCGCATCTGCGCCGTCTTCATAATTGTCTCGACAAAATCCGGAAAGTGCTGCCAGCCCGCGCTGCCCGTGTCGACACAGGTCGTGACCCCGTAGGGCAGATTGTGGTGGTCGGGGTGCAGCCAGGCGGAGAAACGGTCATAGGCGTGCAAATGAATATCGATTAGCCCAGGCGTAATATAGCCGCCGCCGACATCTACTGTTTTTTTCGCCGTGCCTTGTAGGTCGATCCCTACCGCGGCGATCTTGCCATCTTGTACCGCAATATCGGCACGACCGTCCAGGTCGTTCTTAGGGTCGATAACATGGCCGCCTGTAAGCAACAGATCGTAATCCATTTATTCACTCCTTGTTGAGATGTGCTGCAAGTCGCATTGCGCCTAAATTGCCAGATGCCGCAGCAAGCGTCAAGCCGCACAAACCCGCTTCGCATTGGTAGCCATATTTATTAGGTTCTACCCATACGCCATGCAAATCAGGAGCAGATTCTTTGGATAAACCACATATCATCTATATCCTTTCCGACGAACACCGGGGCCAGGCCATGGGGCATATGGGCGACCCGAATGTGCAGACCCCCTGGATGGACCGCCTCTCCGGACAAGGCGCCAGCTTTTCGCGCGCCTACGCCAATTGTCCGATCTGCACCCCTTCGCGCGGCACCATCTTCAGCGGGCGCCACGCGCACGCCGGCCCCGTCACGGGCTTCTTCGACGTCTTCAAACCCACCGCGCCCAGCACCGCCACCGAATTGCGCAAAGCCGGTTATCGCACCGCGTATTTCGGCAAATGGCACTGCGGCATCGTGCGTGACCAGGTACCCGCCTCCGTCGCAGAAGACGCCACCAGGCGTTTCGAGGGTGGTTCGCGCAACCGCACCCCCGAATGTTTTCGCGCCGGCTTCCAAGACTGGTTCGGTTTCGAAAACCTCAACCAACACTTCAACAGCTCGATCTACGAATTGCACAACCCCGACCCGACCCCGCTCGAAGGCTACGAGACCGACGCCCTGACCGACAAGGCCATAGACTATCTGCACCAATACGAAGGCGAGCAGCCACTATTCCTAGTGCTGTCGGTGACCCCGCCGCATTTCCCACTCGTCGCCCCCGACGAGTGGGAGCGCTTCGACCCCGGCGAGCTACAAGTACGCGCCAATTTCCACGACTCGCCGGAGATGCGCGACAACCTCGCCACCTATTATGCGATGATCGAAAACCTCGACTGGAATATCGGGCGGCTCAACGAATGCCTGCAAAACCAGCCCGGCTTTGAAAACACCTTGCAGGTCTACTTCTCAGACCACGGCGATTTTATGGGTTCGCACGGGATGTTCAATATGAAGGAGCACCCGCACGAAGAGTCGGTGCGCATCCCCGCGATCTTCAACTGGCCCGGGCATATTCCCGAGCAGGGGCCCGTCAACGGGCTGTTCAGCCTGGTCGACTTGATGGCCACAACCCTCGGCCTCGTCGGCAGCGAAGTCCCCGTCTGGAGCCAGGGCCAGGACTTCTCGCCGCTTTTACGCGGCGAAGATTTCAACCCACCCGCTGATGTACTGCTCGAAATGTGCGGCAGCCCACGTTGGAACCTCGGCATGCCCGACTGGCGCGGCTTCGTCGGCGAGCGCTGGAAATACGCCTTTATCGAAAACCGCATCGAATTGCTCTTCGACCTGGATAACGATCCCTTCGAGCAGCACAACCTCGCGCGCGAGAATCCCGAGGAATGCGCCCGCCAACGCCAACGCCTGCTCGAACTCCTGCGTGAAACTCGCGATCCTTACTGGGACGTATTAATCGAACACGGCGTCACCTGCGACGATCCCGTCACCGATGTCAGCGCGAACCCCGCGCGCGGCCTGGCGTATTTGCACGAATAAGGAAACACAATGAGCGAACCCCAAGAGCAACACTCGATCCGCCTCTGGCCCCTCTATATCATCGCCGCCGCCGTCGTCATCGCGCTGCTGGCGATTTGGCTACCCGAGTCGCTCAACCGCCAGATGCAAGTCGTGCCGACCATCGGGATTTTTATGCTCGCCGGCCTATTCTCCCTGCTCTGGCTGCTCTTGCTCTCACGCTTGGCTTGGGGCCAGCGCATGCGCTATTTCGGCGCGGTCGTACTCGCCATCGTGCTCTGCATCGGTTTATTTCGCTACAAGGGACTCAGCGGTGACTGGGTACCTATATTCGTCTGGCGCTGGAGCGGCCCGGACGCGGCGAGCGCCATTGACGGCGGCGGCGTCACCACCATCCAAGCCCGCGACTGGCCGCAGTTTTTGGGGCCCAACCGCAATGGCCAACTCGGCGGCGTGAGTCTCAAGCGCGACTGGGTCCAACACCCCCCACGCGAAGTCTGGCGGCGCTCCGTCGGTGCCAGTTGGTCATCCTTCGCCATCGCCGGCGGCCGAGCCATCACCCAGGAACAACACGGCACCGACGAGCAGGTCGTATGTTACGACCTGGCCAGCGGCCGCAAATTGTGGAGCCACACCGATTCTGCACGCTACGAGTCGGGCATGGGCGGTGTCGGCCCGCGCGCCACGCCGACTATCGACGGCGACCAGGTATTCGCGCTCGGCGCCACCGGCATTCTCAACGTCCTAGACCTAACTAGCGGGCAGGTGCTCTGGACGCGGAATATCGCCGAGCATAACAACGCGCAAATCCCGATGTTCGGATTCAGCGGCTCGCCCCTGATAATCGACGATCTTGTCGTCGTCAGCGCCGGAGGTCCCGACGGTCGTTCGCTGGTCGCTTACCATCGTAAAAACGGCGAGTTCGCCTGGGGCAGCGGCGACGACCAAGCCGGCTATAGCTCGCCGCACTTAGCCACGATTGCCGGACGCGAACAGATCTTGGTATTCAATGAAAACAAACACGCCGTCGTGGCCCACGACCCACAAAACGGCGCGGTACTCTGGCGACAGGCATGGCAACACGGCAGAGTACAGTGCATCGCCAACCCCCTCGTCTTGCCCGGTGACCAAGTACTGGCCTCCACCGGCTACGGCGCCGGTGCCGAGCTCTACCAAATAAGCGCCGCGCCCGACGGTTCGCTGAAGAGCGAAACCCTCTGGCAGTCCAAACGCCTCAAGGCCAAATTCTCCAATATGGTCTACCGCGACGGCTTCGTCTACGGCCTCGACGACGGCATCCTCGTCTGCTTGGACCCGCAAAACGGCAAGCGCCGTTGGAAAAAGGGCCGCTATGGCCACGGCCAACTTATCTTAGTCGATGATGTGCTACTGATTATGAGCGAAAAAGGCGATGTGGTATTGGTCGAAGCCTCGCCCGAACGCCACAACGAATTGGCGCTTATCACCGCCTTCGACGACAAGAGCTGGAATCCGCACGCCTTCGCGGCACCCTATCTGTTGGTGCGCACCGACAGCGAGGCGATCTGTTATGAGTTACCGCTTGAGGGTGGGGCGATGGCGCTGCATTAAAGCATTTGCCGCAAGAAGGCACGCACCTAGGCCTCGAGATCTGCAGGTATGTCCTTTTACACGCGCAGCAACACTGCCTTGCACAAAATAAGGCCGGCCCCTACTATTTAAAGTTTGATTTTAACGCCCATATTCCATAAGCGCGCCACCTCCCACGACCTGCCAGCACAGCGAATGAGCAACGACCTCTTCAACGACCAGCACGACTACCTGCGTGTGCATTTCGCCGAGCAAGACCTCTACGCCAACTACCACTACTTCTGGCTCAGACACCACTGCCTCTGCTGTATCCACCCCACGACCAAAGAACATATGCTCTGCCCGGCGCAAGTATCGCTGGAAATCAAACCGCAAAGCATCACCGAAACAGATACCGGCCTCCGCCTGACCTGGCCGGACGGCCACCAAAGCACATTCGCTATAGATTGGCTATACCAGCACCGCTATTCGCGCGACGAAGACCTCACGCAAATTGCAGCACAAGACCTCAACCGCATCGAGGTGCAATACGAGGACTGTGCCGACGAACTCGTCTCGGCCTGCCACTACTACTTGCGCGAAAGAGGCGCCATCCTCGTGCGCGCCTGCCCGCTCGACACCGAGCAACTCATCGCCCGTTTCACCACGCGCGATTTCACCGTCCGCGGCACCCATTTCGGCGAGATCGAAGACCTCAAGACCGACAACACCACCAATCAGAACACCGACCAACTCGGATATACCAACTCCGCCGTCGACCTGCATACCGACCAGCCCTATATCGACAATCCGCCGCGTTTCCAGCTATTGCAATGCGTCGAAAAAGCGGACACCGGCGGCGAGAGCCTAATCGCCGACGCGCGGCAGGCCGCGTATTATCTGCGTGACTTAGACTACCACGCCTTCGAGGTCTTAAGCGAAACTCCCATAGTATTTCATCGTCGGCAACAGAATTTCGAAAGTAAGGTCACCTATCCTATCCTCTCTTTTAATTCTGGCAAGTTCGCGCAGATCCGTTCCAGCTATTTCACCTACGCCCCGCAGCATATGGCCTTCGACAAAATGGAACAATGGTATCGCGCCTATCAAAAATTCACCCGCATCGTCGTAGAGTCCGCGCACCAGTTCAAATTTCTGCTCGAACCAGGCGACTTTGTGCTCTACGACAACTTCACCGTATTGCACGGCCGCACGAGTTTTACCGGCCCGCGTTGGATGAGGGGAATCTACTTCGACCTGGCGATTGAATAAGACCTGCTCTAGCAAGCTCGCCGCGCACATCCGACCGCCCTACTCATTGCCCCCAACCGCTTGCCACTCCTGCAATACAAACTCATGCGGTCCCGAGCGCAACAACCCCACTGCCTTAAAGAGCATCACCTGCACTTCTAATAGAAACGCCTTGGCCTCGGCGTAGCCGGCCCGCGACGCCATTATCGATTTAGCCCGAAAAAAATAGACCTCCCCTTTGCTGGCCATGATACTCGAACACTATCGGAGCGACACCACTGCCTTTATGCAAAAAAAGTATACTGTATGTTAAGTCATGAGATCTATCCAACACATCGACATAGCAGAAGATGTGCGATCTGCTATCGCACCGTGAATCTGTCTCTTCTATATCGGCTAACTTGATCACCTGTTACGCAAATCCTATCTTGCCTGCACCACCCCAATCGGAGAGCCTAATGAAAATCAAATCCATCCGCGCAGTACAAATCAACTTGCCCGAAACCGGCCCGCTCGCCAAACCCTCAAAAGTCGAATACAAAACCGCCCGCCGTCCGCCCTGGGTCGAAAGCGGGCCCGTCGCCAACCCCATGACCCGCTACCCGCGCTACGCCGAATACCGACCGTCGTGGACGCCCTCGTGGCCGGACTTCGGCGTCGTCATCGAAGCCGAGGACGGGACCTGGGGTTTCGCCACGGCTAACCACGGCCGGCCCGTCGCCGCAATTGTCGATGACTACCTCGCACCGCGTCTGATCGGCATGCTACGATATGATGGTGCGTATGGGCGCACCCTTTGGCGCGACCGGGTTGCATTCCTACGCTATCAGCGCCATCGACCTGGCACTGTGGGACCTCAAAGGCAAGATTTTAGACCGACCGGTCTACGAACTGCTCGGTGGCCCGGCGCGCGACGAGTTGTTCTGCTACTCGACCGGCGGCGACACCGACTGGTATATGGAATTGGGTTTCCCGGCAACCAAACTGCCCTGTCCGTATGGACCGGCCGACGGCATCGACGGTTTGCAGAAGAATATCGAACTGATCGCCCGCACCCGCGAAGAAGTCGGCCCTAAGGTCGAGTTGATGCTCGACTGCTGGATGGCTTTCGACGTAGAATATGCGGTGCGCTTGGCCGAGGAGTTGCGGCCTTATAAGCTCAAATGGATGGAAGAAATGCTGCGTTCAGAAGATTTCGACGCGCATGCGCAGTTGCGCCAGCGCATACCCTGGCAAACATTAGCCACCGGCGAGCACTGGTACGGAACCGTGCCCTTCCAACACGCCGCCAGCCGCCATCTCGTCGACATCTTCCAACCCGATATCCACTGGGTCGGCGGCCTGACCGCCCTTACCAAGATCTGCGCCATCGCCGAGGCAGCGGGCATCTCGGTGATCCCGCACGGCGGCGGCATCACCGCCTACGGACAACACGCCTGTTACGCGCTGCCCGCCATTCCGTGGGCCGAGTGTTTCGTGGCGACTCCTCCGGGCGTGCCGCCCGAAGAAGCGGTGCGTATACCCGGTGTCGCCACGCCGAAAAATGGGCGGATGGTGCCAGCAGATAGGCCCGGTTTCGGCGTCGAAATCACCGAGGAGCATCTGGCACCGTTTGTCTATTGAGATATGGGTATCCAGCAAATAGAGCATAAAGTTCAAGATGCGTTTAATCGCCCGCCACCATAAAATGTCTCTAACAGGAATACTGTGAGAATCGTCCACCCCAGACCTTTCGCCTCGATCCACCGATGCATCACCTTGCTCGATTTGGCCAATGAGGCCTGGGATCGGTTTTTCGGATTATCCGCCAACCGGCAATTTTTCCCGCCATGCCCCAGCAATATACTCCGCCGAACGCGCCACCCGTGCCACCCGCACACCCCAAACATCCCCAGCAAAATGCCCCTGCCCCTTATGAATATGCCCGACGGCGATCGGCTCGTCATTAGCGACAAGCCCACCTGCCCCCTCCCGAATAGCCCTTAACTCTCCGTCGATATACAGCGCCAACCTCTGCCCGTCATAGACCCCCGCCAAATGATGCCGCCCCACACTCAGTGCGCCGTGCAGCGCCACACTCAATGGCCCGCGTTCCGTATTGACCACAAAACTCGGGCCGGGCACCGCCGCATTCAACCCACCATTGTGCCCATAGTCGCAATAGCGCAAACTGAACGAGCCACTCGTCCCCAACGTGTCGCAGCGAAGAACGATCCCGTGCGTCACAAACTCGCCTGGCCGATCCGGCTTCGGCCCCTGTTGCCAGGGCGCCGCATAGAAATAGCGCCCGTCGAACGCGCCGGCATTATAACCTACGCTGTGCAAACCATCGGTGCGCGAAGCGTCATAGGCCTGCCAGCTAGCCGGATCGGCAAAGGGCTTATTGGGATCGTAGCGCAGATAGTGGCTGTGAAAGAGATTGTCGCGCTCGCCCGGGCCCATATGCAAAAAGAAAGGTTGGAAATAAACGAAGCGCCCGTCGAAAAAACCACCGTCGAAACCCGTGGTCCGCAATCCGTCCGTATGATCGGCGTCCCAGCGCTGCCAAGCGCTCGCGTCGGTGAATTCGCCCTGCGTATCGTAGCGCACGATCGTCGCGTGGCCATAGGCACAGTAATAGAGATAACGACCGTCGAATACCGCCCCCACCGCCAACTGAAACCCGAGCGGTTTGGCGTCAAAACGCTGCCAGGCGTTGGCATCAGCGAAGTCCGCTTGGGTATCATATCTCACGGCAACTCCGGTATAGAGCGGTACTAGATAGATATAACGCCCGTCAAAGGCCGCACCATCGAAACAGGCGCATTGCGGCCCTAAAAACTCGCTTATATCAACACTGGTACTACTCTGCGGATCCTTAAACTCGGCCTGTGTGTCCAAGCGGATCACCCGCCCACAATACTCGTCCTCTAACGTTGGATCACCGCTAAAGCCCGGCGCGAAATAGAGATAACGGCCGTCAAAGGCTGCGCCCTGTTGCGAATGCGCCTCCCCCATGTCGCGCGCTGCCCAACTTTTGGGATCGTCGAAATCACTGTGTGTATCATAGCGCAGGATACGACTGTGATATTCCACCATATCGATCTGGCGCGGGACAAAATACACATAGCGGCCGTCAAAAATAGCGCCGTAGAACCCTCGCGTCTGCAGACCATCGGTTTGCCCCGCATCGTAGGCGGAATAACTCGAACGATCCGCAAACTCGCCGTGTGTATCATAGCGCAACACAACACCGTGCGTCGGCATGCCTTCTTCGCCGTGTTGCTCGGGCACGAAATACACATAGCGGCCGTCAAATACCGCACCGAAATACCCACGCGTCGGCAAGCCGCCGATAGCCGCGGCATCAAAGGCACTAAAACCAACATAAGCGTCTGGCGGGGTCCACTGGGAAACAAGCGCCTGCAGCCCTTCCTGCCGCGCGTCGCGCGCGTCGACCCAAGCTTCCACCGTCAGAGCGTCGGTTAGATCAAGCCCTGGGGGATGCGGCACACTCGACACCATATTCTGTCGGTCGAGCGAGACCACTACTGCGGGATCATCTTTATCGGATACCATCACCTTGCTCCCTGGCGCTGCTCTAGTCAACCTACGACCTCACACTCAACCGTGAGGGGCGTCGACAACAACACCGCCCATATCCATATTTCACAACAGCGATAGAAAACTCTACGCCAAAAATTTAGTTTGGTCTCTGCAGCGCCATTATCAGGCTTAAACGAGCCCAACCCCTATGCCCGCACGCGTTTTCGTATGAGCGTAAAAAAATCATCGGTCGAACATTAGTAAACGAGGAATACAGCTAGTTTGGCACATCTGCAACAAGACGGCAGCAAATCCAACACTTGTTAAAGTTTATTCACCAAGAAGCTATTGTAAAAACGCTTCCTACAACACCGTATCACAGAGACTGCAAGCGCTCAATCAACGCTCGCAACACCAAAAAGGCCGACTCCGCGCAATCAATCGGCACATTGGCCGCTTTATCGGCAGGCGTATGGTTGGCGGCGAGCGTCTCATACCCACGGCTATTGAAATTAATCCCGCGGATATGGCGATTGATATCCCTGAAACAAGCCGCGTCGTTCATCCAACACTCGGCCGCGCTGTAGATCGGCTCG